>JGI20206J14855_1000271_pt1 | contig 18962 bp, 19 predicted proteins | sample NGESurdeep092012_6_FD_14855 | JGI IMG/M metagenome (IMG submission 14855) | reverse complement strand
GACGGGCCGCGGCGGCAGTACCAGCTCCAGTAGTTACAACGCCTAATCTTAGCCGATGCTGCGGCGCAGGACGGCCGCTTTGGCAATGACTTCACTCAGCATGGCCGGGTCGTCCTTGAGCGCCAGGGCCGCGGCGGCTAGCTTACGGTGGGCCTTTTCGTCATCGGTTCGCGGGCCTAAATCAACTCCTAAGACAGTTTGAACGGCCGTGATATCTTCCTGGATTTGCTGCCAGGCCGGGTTGGCCTTGGCCAGGGCCACCAGGTTGTCGGCACTGAAGTAGCGGCCGGCCGCTTCCAGGTCACTGCTGAGGTTGGGGTAAACCGACTTGAGTAATTCCAGGTCAGCCGGGTTAAGCTTAGCTAGGCTGCGGCCAAAAGCGATAAACTCCGGCGGTACGCCAAGCGAGTAAAAAGCGGCCGTAAAGGTTATCGCCCGCGGTAGCGTCTGTTCGCCCATCGAACGCGCGTAAGCTACTAGGCCGATGTGCTGGCGGCGGTCGCGGCGCTTCGGTACGGCCTTGAAGTAGGGCTGCATGTCGTTGGCAATCTGTTTGATCGTACTGCGGTACAGTTTAGCCGATGCTTCGCCCAGCTTGACTAGACGGGCTTGTTTGGCAGCCGAAAGTGTCGGTATAGGTGTCTTCGGCAATTCAGCCTCAAGCTTAGCGATAGCCGCCTTAACGTCCTTAAGCGGGTTGTCGTAGCGGAAGGCCGACTGCACGGTCACCGTCCGGACACCACTATATTCCTGCAAAAACCGGTCGACCGTGTATGGTGATAAGCCGCCGCGGAAGCGCAGGCTGCCGGGCCCGGCGAACGGGAAAATCTTAATGCCGGTGCGTTTCTGGAACTCATATAAGCGGATAACCAGCAGTTTGTTGGCCAGGATGCCGGCTAATAGGCCTGACGTCAGCGACGAGTCGGAGCAGGCGAAGAACACCCGGATGTACTCCGGCTGGCGCTTGAAATGCTTCTTATGCAGAGAGACATACTTAGCCAGCAATTCGGCTACCGCCAGCTGGCTCTCGAAGCTCTCTACCAGCGGAATCATTTCGAGGTAGTCATTGTTGGGCGGCTGGTCGGCCGTGAATTGTTCCGACTTGAACCGCGCCAGCTTCTCGAACAGTTCTTGCATGTGCTCTATCTGTTCGGCTCTTTCGGTCATCGGCAGGATCATTTCGAACAGCGGCCGCTGNTTGAACTTCAGGTCGCGGGCGAAGTCTTCGCCGCTTAAGACGACCGACATGGCCTGTAATAAGTTATAGCCCTTTTCTTCCCAGATGTTAGGAATCCGGAAAGTCAGGAATTTGTCGCGGCCAAGCTGTAGCTTCGAGAAGTAGTCGTAATACTCGCTGAATAAGCGGTCTATGACGGCGGCATCGGCGTGTTTGCCCTCCCAGTCCCACATGTACTCGCTGACACCCAGCTCCTGGAAACAGCTGACCGCTTCTTCCATCTCGCTGGCCGCCCCGATAAAAGCCTGCTTGGCCTTGTCCCAGTACGGCGGCAGAGCGTTATCCGGATGTTGGCTGGCGATTGTCGGCGGTATGCGTCTCATGGTTTGGCGTCCTTCTTTATGAATTTGTTAATTTGTTCCAAGGCCTGTTTGAGGGTCTCTTCGCGGGCGGCGAACGTCAGGCGGGCAAAGCCGGGAGCGCTGAAAGCTTCGCCCGGGACTAGGGCGACGCCCGTTTCGATTAAGAGGTCTTCGCACCATTTAGCACTATTATCCGTAATATCCCGCAGGTCGAGGAAGAAGTAAAAGGCGCCGCCCGGCAGCCGGACTTTGATGCCTGGAGCGGCCTTGAGAGCATCGTAAACCATTTGGCGCTGCCGCTTGAGGGCTTCGATCGTCTCGGCCGGCGGCTGGTCATGACGGGTCATGGCTTCGAGGGCGGCTTGCTGACTCGGTACGGCGGCGTTGCCGGTAATATGGCTCAACAGGCTGGTCACGGCCCCGGCCACCGCCTTGTCGGCAATTACGTAGCCGACGCGCCAGCCGGTCAGCGCCTGGCTCTTGGAAAAGCCGTTAATGATGATGAGTTTCTCAAAACCGCAAGTCGGCACCAGCGTAAAACCCTCGTCATAAACCAGCTTGCTGTAAATATCATCGGCGATGACCGTCACGCCGCTGCCGCGCAGTGATTTAGCCAGTTCGTCGAGAGCGGCTTTGGAAAAAATAGCGCCGGTTGGGTTGTGTGGCGAGTTGACCAGGATAGCCTTCGTGCGGGGAGTGATTTTGGCCGCGATGGCTGCCGGGTCCAAGTCAAACCCGTCAGTCAGGGGAACGGGGACAACCGAGCCGCCAACCAGCTCGATCAGGTCAATATAGCTGACCCAGGCCGGTATCGGCACGATGACTTCGTCGCCAGGGTTAATGACGGCTAGGAGGCTGGCATACAGGGCTGGTTTGGCACCGGCCGTCACGACGACGTTGGCCGATTCGATCCAGTCCAGGCCATACCATTCGCGGGCGCCCGCGGCGATCGCCTCACGTAGTTCAGGCAGACCGGCGACAGCGGTGTATTTATTCTGCTTCAGGGTTTTGGCTACCGCGGACTGGATGTATTCCGGGGTGTCCGAGGCCAGCTCGCCGGCCGTCAGGTTATAGACGGTTTTGCCTTCGGCGGCCATTTTTTTGGCGCGCGCGTTCAGCGCCAGCGTAGCGCTTTCGCTCAAGCTACTCATTCGTTCGGCCAAGAGTTGATCCATTACTTTAACTAAGTATAACCCATTAATGGCCGCTCAGGTGACTTAAATCACGAAATTTGCAGATTCACCACTAAAGGCAGGTGGTCGGATATGTCAATGTCAGGACATTCGGCCGACAATACCTCGATTGACGGACTAACGTACATGATGTCAACGGCAGCCGTCGCGTAGCCCGGATTATCCTTGCGCCGCATGTTAAAAGTGGTCTTCGGCGCCGGGCTGAACGCACTCTTAAAGTCCTTACCCAGTTCGCGCATCAGCCGGTTGCCGGCCGTGGCGTTGCTGTCGCCTCCTAGGATGACGTTCGGCTTGCCGCCAGCCTCTTCGATGATAAGCTCGCCCATCCTCTGCCGCTCCGGACTGTAGCGGTCGCCGGCCAGATCCCAAACACCATGCATGTTAAAGACGTTAACTTCTCCGGCCGGCGTGTCCAGCGCGACATGCTGTAAGATCCGGGGNTCNANNGGCCATTCTTCNGGNAGGTCCTTGTANGANGCTTTGGCNGGCTTGNTAATAAAGCGCGACGAGCGGGCTGAGATCGGAAACTTGGAAAGCACGGCGTTGCCCTGGGACAGCATGCCGGCCGGACTATCGTGAATGAACGATTGAACGAAATCCGAGCCGCGGTAGCTTAGGCGTTCGCGCAAGACCCGCATCGACCGGTACCTATCTTCAAGCTCCGGCCCTGTGCCGTTATACACCTCTTGGAGCATAACCACATCGGGGGCTTCGGTCTTCAGGAAATCCAAGATGGCCGGGAATAAATAACCGCCCCACCACAGGTTCAAGCTGACGACCTTGATTTGCATAGACCCCATTATAAACGGATCTGGCCATGGCGGCGAAGATTGGGCCTCAATCAACCAAGGCTAACGGTATACAAAATATAGCCCGGTCTGTATAATTAGAGCTAACATATGGCGAAATCGATTATAGGCGCTAAAGGCGTTACGAAACGTTTCGGCGACATTATTGCCGTCGATAATATAGACTTTGACATCCAGCAGGGTGAAATTTTCGCTTTTCTAGGCCCCAACGGCGCCGGCAAGAGCACCACCATCAAGATGCTGACGACCATGCTGCGCCCGACTAGCGGCAAGTTGACTCTTGACGGCCATGACGTGGCCAAAGAGCGCGACTCGGCCCGCAAAGCCTTCGGTATCGTCTTCCAGGATCCCAGCCTCGACGAGGAGCTGTCGGCTTATGAGAATATGGACTTGCACGCCGCGCTTTATGGCGTGCCTAAAGCCCACCGCCGGACACGCATTAAGGAACTGCTCGAACTGGTCGAACTGGACGGCCGCCAAGATTATATGGTCAAAACTTTTTCGGGCGGCATGCGCCGGCGGCTGGAAATCGCCCGCGGTCTACTCCACGAGCCACGGGTCCTCTTCCTGGACGAGCCGACGCTAGGGCTTGATACCCAAACCCGCAACTTGATGTGGGACTACGTTAAGAAGCTCAGCCACGAGAAAGGTATGACGATCTTCTTCACCACCCACTACCTGGACGAAGCCGAGGCTGTCGCCGAGCGCATAGCCATCATCGACCACGGCAAAATCGTCGCCCTCGGCACCACGCCCCAGCTCTGCAAGCAGACCGGCACCAAAACCCTTGAGGAGGCTTATCTTCAATTGACCGGCAAAACCCTGCGCGACGAGTCCAGCAGCGGCAACGACGGCCTGAATTTCAAAACCGCTTTGCGCAACCGGAGACTGAGGTAACCGAGACGATGGATATTCTTTACGTATTATGGCTGAGACAGGTCAGGCGCTACTGGCGGAGCGGCTCGCGCTTGCTGGGAACGCTGGGGCAACCGATTCTGCTGTTGCTGGCGCTCGGTTACGGCATTGGTGCTATCTACCGTCGGGCCGGCGAAGGCAACTACTTGCAATTCCTGGTACCGGGCATTATTACCCAGACCGTCCTGCTGTCAGGCATTTTCTGGGGAATGATCATCCTCCAGGACAAGCGCTTCGGTTTCTTGGCCGAAATGCTGGTCGCGCCAGTGTCACGGATAAAGATATTGCTGGGAAGCGCTCTCGGCGGGGCCACTATTTCTATTTTTCAGGGTATTTTGGTTTTCACGATCTCGTTGTTCCTCGGCTTCCGGCCGCATAATTGGGCGCTGGTTCCGGCGGCTTTCCTGGTGCTGGTGCTGATGTGCGTCGCTTTGACCAGTTTTGGTGCCGGTATCGCCTCGATGGTCGATGACTTCCAGGGTTTCCAGGGGATCAACAACCTGCTGGTGATGCCGATGTTCTTCCTGTCCAGCGCCCTGTATCCGCTGACTAACGTCCCCGTCGGCCTTAAGATTGTCAGCAGTATCAACCCGGTGACATACATGGTTGACGCCTTGCGCTACCTGCTGGCTAACCAAACCCACTTCGGCATCGTTAAGGACCTGGTAGTCATGGCCATCACTTTCGTGGTCTGCCTGCTTTTTGCCGTCAACCGCTTCAATCGCATACAGATGTAGATTTTCCATTTTCACGGGGTATGATTTACAATACCTTGAGATGATTACCTTTTTGCGTAATAAGAACCGGCAGCACGAACCGGTTTGGCACGTCCAGGTAACTATGGTGGTGGCTATCTTCTTGCAATTACTGCTGCCGGACCGTTATGTTTTAGGCTCGCGCTACATCCTCATAGGGATTGAAGCCCTACTGTTAGTGGCTATGTCATTCACGACCCCGAAGGAGCGGATTTTTAGGTCGTTGAGCCGGCGGATCAACGTTTTCATGCTGATATTCCTGATTAGCGCCGCTAACGGCTACGGGCTGGTTGAAGTAACCCGCCGGCTGCTGGAGACCAACCAGCAGGTCAACAACGGCCGCGAATTGATCCTGACGGCCGTTAACATCTACATCACCAATATTATTATTTTTGGCCTGTGGTACTGGGAAATGGACGGCGGCGGGCCGGGGCAACGCTTGCTGGCGGCCAAGAACGAGCAGGATTTCATGTTCCCGCAAAACCAGCACGAAGACTATAGGCATCCCCATTGGCAACCGACTTTTATCGACTACCTGTACGTGTCCTCGACTAACGGCATGGCTTTCAGCCCGACCGACACCATGCCGCTGAGCCGCCGCGCCAAAATACTGATGCTGGCCCAGGCGACCCTGTCGCTCATATCAGTCGCCCTAGTGGCCGCGCGGGCCGTCAACATTCTGCATTAACCTGAGCGCGGCCAAGCTAAAACCAGCGCCGTTGCCGGCAAACTGCCAAGGCCGGCGCGCCTAAGATTATTGGCAACCAGTAGCTGATTAGCCGGTAGAGCAGGGCAACCGCCAAAGCGGCTGACCCGTTTACGTTATAGGCGATAAAACCGGCAGCCAGGCCGGCTTCAAAACCGCCCAAACCACCAGGGGTCGGTGTAGCCGCGCCGGTGCCTACGCCGAACGTCAGTATCAGTAGTATGGCCACGAACGGCAAATGCACGCCTAGCGCCAGCGCGCAAGCCGCCAAGCAGAACACATTGCCTAATGTTAGTAACATCGAGCTCAGCAGTGCCGCCGGTAACCGCCACGGCTGTCGCCGGTAACCGGCTATCTGGACAAGAAGTTCGGCTACCTGGCGTTTAAACCTCTGCCGGCCCAAAGCCAGGGCCAGGCTGACGGCTAGCAACACGGCCGCTACGGCCGCCTTAAGCCACAGTCCATCAGCGTGGCCATAATGCGGCGCGATTGCCGTCTGGCCGGAAAAAATAGCTAGGCTGATAACTACCAGCAGACCGTTGCCGGCCGCGCCTAGCAAGTTGTTCAGGGCCACCACGCTAGCAGCCTGCGTACCGGCATGGCCCTGCCGTCGCAAATACGCGTAGTTAGCGCCCAGGGCGCCGATGCCACCGGGCAACAGCCGGTTGATAAACATGGCTGCCAGCTGCACCGCCACTGTCCGGCCATAATTCAGCCGCCTCAATGCCAGCAACCAGTAAGTTAAAGCCGCGCTCAGGTAGGTCGTCAGCGTCAAGCCGGTGGCCGCGGCCGTCCAGCCCGGCGACGGATGGCGCAGCAGGCGCCAGCTTGAGTGGAAATCGCCAATTTGCGGTACCAACACGTACAACGCCAGCGCCAGCAGCAACACGATTAAGAGATAGCGCCGGTTAAAGTTGAATCTCGCGGTTTCCGGCTTCATATCAAGCTATTATTACCGACCGCGGCGGCCAGCACAAGCGAACAACCGTCAGCGGCATGTTGAAAATCTTACCAACCGCCGTCGCGCCCTATGCTTTAATGATATGGAACGTGAGGCGAGGTATCGCCTGTTAATTATTGAATCGGCGGAATGACATGGCAATTAAACGACAGACTGCTCAGTTGACTGCTCAGGCCCTGCGGCGCGGCTGCGGGCTGGCCCTTGTCTATGCGGCACTGATTTTCCTGCTGCCAGCCAGCCAGGCTACTATACGGGCTTACGGCCTCTCCCCGCTGGAATATCGGGTCATCTTGTTTATCGTCGGCCTGCCGTCGATAGTCGCCTGGCTGGCGGCCTTTATCGGCTATGCCAAACTACGGGAATACGTCAGCCTGGTGCGCAAAACACCCGAAGGGCCATATCTCGACAAACTGGCTACCGGTTGCGCCTGGCTGGCCTGGAGCCTGCCGGTGACGATTATTATATCCCTGTTAATTAGTACACTCGGCGACCACCAGGCCAGTTTTTATTCGGCCTCGATTATCATCAACAATTATTTGGGCTTGCTGTGGCCGCTGGTGGCCTTCAGTATTATAGGTGCTGCTTCGCGTGGTCTGGTCGCCCAGGCCAAACTTAAATTCAGCCTGGCTAGTATCCGAGTTATCATGTTGCTTTTCTTGGCCGCTGGCATATCGTACTGCTACCTGACCTTCCAGCGTTTCGACCTGAGCAGCTTGTCGTCCACCCAAAACCCTTATTTCCTGCCGATCTGGCTGATGGTCTTGAGCGTTATTATCCCTTATCTGTACGCCTGGTTCATAGGTTTGCTGGCGGCTTACGAAATCACGCTTTTCAGCCAGCGGACCGACGGTATTCTGTACCGCCAGGCTCTCCGACTGCTTGTCCTAGGCCTAGTCGTCATTATAGCCAGCTCCATCGCTCTGCAGTACATGAACGGCATCCAGCCGCGTATCGGACGCTTGATGTTCGGCTACCATCTGGTGCTGGCTTCGATTTTCCGCCTGGTCGGCGGCGGCGGCTTTATCCTCTTGGCTATCGGCGCTACCCGGCTTAAAAAGATCGAGGAGATTTAAGCTATGCCCGCGCCAGCCAACTCCTCGATCTACGACCAGGTGGTGCGGGTGACGCATGTCTACCTGGGGCCGGCCGCCGACCGCTTCATCGCCCGCCAGGTGGAAAACCACCTGCACAAGTCACCCGACGAATTATCACAAGCCGACCTGCTAAGCCTGATTGACTGGATAAAAGTAGTCGTCTCGCTCCTAACGGAGGACAACGAACTGGTCGAGGAGTATACTAACGAATTACAGAAACTGGCCGGCGACCACGCCAAATCTAAACGCGCTTAGGATAATAAACTTATGTCTCAGTTCGACGACCCCTCACCCAAGTCCCAACTAACCGCCCATGAACAACGCGCCGAAGCCGAGGCCTTATTCACCAGTATCGGCGACGGCGCCATCTCGACTGACGAATTCGGCCGCATTACTCGTGTCAACCCGGCCGCCCAGGAGCTGCTTGGCTACAGCGAAGAGGAATTGATCGGTACCTGGTTCCCTAAAAAGATCGTTGCCGTCACCGCCGAAGACAAGCCCATCACCCTGATTGACCGGCCTATAACCAAAGCCTTCCTGACCGGCAAGCCAATCGCCGAAAAAACCTATTACCGCCGCAAGAACGGCCAAAAAATCGCCCTCTCCGTCAACGCCTCGCCAATCCTGCTGAACGGCAAGCCGCTAGGCGCCATCGAAGTTTTCCGCGACATCACCCTAGAGCAGGAAATCGACCGCATGAAGAGTGAGTTCATATCGCTGGCCTCCCACCAGCTGCGCACGCCCTTATCGGCCATCAAAACCTACACGCACATGCTGTACGACGGCTATTCCGGCAAGCTCAACCAGTCCCAGAAGAAGTCGTTGAACACCATCATCAGCGCCTCGGACCGCATGAACGAACTGATCAGCACGCTGCTCAACATTACCCGCATGGAGAGCGGCACCATAGGCGTGACGCCCAAGCTGCTGCGGATCGATAAAATCGCCGAAGAAGTAGTCAAAGAACTATCCCTGACAGCCAGCAGTAAATCCGTCAAACTGTCGGCCGGTACCAAAGGCCACCGCAGCACCAGCATCAAGACCGACGCCTTAATCGTCAAGGAAATAATTACCAACCTGGCCTCCAACGCTATCAAGTACACGCCCGAGTCCGGCAGCGTCAGCCTGGTCGTCCGCCCCCAGGCCGCCAGCATCATCATCGACATCGTCGATTCCGGCTGGGGCATACCCAAAGATTCCCAGGACCAGGTCTTTAGCAAGTTCTTCCGGGCCCACAACATCGTTAAACGCGAAACGACTGGCACCGGCCTTGGCCTGTACCTGGTTAAGGGCCTGGTTGACGCCCTGGGCGGCCGCATCTGGTTCGTCAGTGACGAGGAGAAAGGAACGACTTTTTCATTTAGCCTGCCGCGGCGCGATATTTCATCTGGCCGGATCAAGCGGGACTGACCCTGATTAAGCGGATTCACGAGAATTTGTAAAAAATCAGACACTTGTGCGGCCGGGTTATGCTATAAATAGAGAGTAAACACCTAAAGCGGAGACGACCGTGGCTAAAATTTTAGTTGTAGAAGACGACCAAGACCTGAATAGGGCGTACGGCATAATTCTGAGGCACGAAGGCCACGACGTGGTGGCGGCTTTCGACGGCCAGGAAGCCCTGGATAAGCTAGCTGATTTCACGCCGGACCTAATCCTGCTTGACCTGTTGATGCCGGTTATGGGCGGCTTGGAGTTTTTGCAGCAGTGGAGCGGCACGAAGAAAAACCCCCACGCCAAAGTCCTGATTTTTACCAACATGGAAAACTCCCCCGAGGTGGCCGAAGCCTACAAGCTTGGCGCCCACCGCTGTATTATCAAGTCCTGGACGGCACCGCACAACCTGGCCAAAGTTATCAGTGACAGCCTGGACGGCAAGGCCAGCGTTATTAGGCAGAAGCAAGCAGCGAAGTAGGCTGTAGATCGGCGATAAACTCGTCGTTGAGCAGCTTCATCAGGCGGCCGACATCCAGGCTATAAGGGATTTGTTTGCCGTAATTGATAATACCTTGCTTCTTGAGCTTATTTAGCTCCGTGGCGGCCGTTTCGCGTGTCAACCCGGTCAGGTTGGCTAAGTCCTGGTGCGTCAAGTTGAGCGTCAGCTCGATAGTGCTTTTGCCCGCCGGGCGGCCGTGCGACAAGGCCAGGTAATGCAAGGTGTAAACCAGCTTGTCGCTGGCCCTGGAGTGCTGCAGGGCGTTCAGCCGGATCGAACTGCCCAGCTGTTCGGCCAGCAGCCGCTCCATTTCCTGGTAGAGCAATTCGGGCCGCTTCTTGATGAAACTGACGAACTCCTGACGGTCGATCAAATAAACTTCGGCCGTCGGCGTAAAAGCTTCGTAATAGTAGGTCGCGCTGGCGGTTTTGCCATAGACCCAGGAGGCCGGAAAAACGCTGTCGGCCTCGTAAAACGCCACCGGCTTCTCGTCGCCGCTGACGCTCAGGTTGTAGGCCTTGACGGTGCCGCCTTTGACGACGAAAGCCTGGCGCGGCGCCTCGCCCTGGAAAACTATAATTTCTTTCTTCTTGAAACTGCGCGACTGGTGCCGCCGCAAAAAAGTGTGCAGGTAATTCAGGGCTACTTGGTCACTCATAGTCTTATCTATAATACTACTTTTGGACCGAAGTAGCTGCTTATTGGCCGGATGTAGTCGTAGAGGTGGGGGCGGGTGTAGTCTGGTCGGTGCCGAGAATGACGATGAAATCGGCGTTGTAACTCAAGCCGTAAACATTCTGGGTGGTCAGGTGGTTGCCGAAAATCTTGACCAGGGCGGCGGAAGTGGCCGGCTTCTTGCTGCCGGAGTTATCGATGATGGCCGTCGTGGTCTGCGAAGTCGTCGGGGCGTCGCCGACAGCCGAGACGGTAATCTGCTTGGCCGTCAGTTCGCTTTTGACCTTTTGGGCCAGGCCGGTCGTGTTGGTGCCGTTGAGGACGACCACTTTGGCACCCTCCTGGACAACCGGGTTAGACGAAGTTTGCTGCCTGACGAAAGCCTGTATGGCGCTGTACTTGTCAATACCGGCCGCCGGAATCAAGGCCGACTCGCCGTCCGGTGCCGCGTAGCTGGCCAGCAGGTCCTTGCCGTTGGCCTGGTTCAAGCTGAGGGATTGGATGTTCGAGCCGCTAATCTGTTTGGTCAAGTCGTACAGGCGGTGTATTTCGCTGAGCTTAAAGTCGGTCTTGACATTGCTGCCGATAGCGTCGAACAGGCTGCTGAGTTTAGCCGGGTTGGCCAGCACGCCGGCACTGACGGCTTTGCTCTTAATGGCTACCAGCATTTCGCGCTGGTTCTGGGTACGTTCGAAGTCGCTGCCGGCGAAACCGTAAGAGCCGTAAGCGTCGCCGCGGGCGCGGGCCAGGTCAAGCGCTTGTTCGCCATTCAAGAGGTGTTCGCCGTTGGTGAGCCGGACCAGCGGCCCGTGGGTAGCGTAGTCAATACTGGGGTCATAAAGGCCGCGCGGGTCGGTGCTCTGGATATTGACCTCTATGCCGCCGACGTCGTTGACGGAGTCCTTTAGGGCCGTGTAGTCAACCAGCGCGTAGTAGTCAATCGGGATACCGAGGTCCTGCGACACTACCTGCTCCAGTTGGCCCATGCCGCCGGACGGGTAGCCGGAGGCGCTAAAACCGGTGGCTTGGCCCTGGACATAAACGTCATTAATCTTCTGGTGGCCGTCGCCCGGGATATGGGTCCATAAATCGCGCGGCACGCTCAGCAGGAACGCTTTATTATCCTTGGTATCAATGCTGATGACCATGATTGAATCGGTCAAATTAGCGCCGTCATGGCCCGGGTCGTCAGCCGAGTTGCCGGCTAGCAGAATGTTGACGCGGCCGCTATCCTCACCCTTGAGTTTAGTCGTCGTCAAGACGCTGAAAATGTTGCCGCCGAAGAGCTTGTGGGCATTATAGACGAATTTGCCGCCTACCCAGCCGCCAATCAGCAGCAGGATTACGACTACCGTCAAGACGGCCCGCTTCCAGGTAATTTTGTGCCAGAAACGCTTCCAGCGGCCGCGGTTAACGACCACCGCGCCGCGCCCGGCCCGCTTGTGGTAATCGCCGGAATCATATTGGTAGCTGCGCAGCGTCATGCCGACGCTCGGGAACTGTCCAGCCTGCTGGTTGGCGGTAACGATATCCTTAACCGGCCGCGCTCTAGCGGTTCGCACAGTAGCATTTGTAGGGCGTGGTTTTTGTGGCATTGAAGTGGGTACTATTATACCCGTTTGGAAGCGCGTAGGCGAATCTTTTTTCGTCATGTCTTTGTTTCAGCACCTCTGTCGGCTATACTGTAAAGTAATGAAAGTCGTAGTGCAGATACCCTGCCTCAACGAAGAGGCCACTTTGCCTCTGGTATTGAAGAGCATCCCCACCAAAATCTACGGTGTCGACGAAATCATCACTCTGGTGATAGATGACGGTTCGACCGATAAAACCGTCGAGGTGGCGCGCCGCCACGGCGTCAAGCATTTCGTGCACCATACCCGCAACCAGGGCCTGGGCCGGTCATTCCACGACGGCGTCATGAAAGCCCTGGAATTGGGCGCCGACATCGTCGTTAACACCGACGGCGACAATCAATATCCGCAAGACCGGATAGGCGACCTGGTCCAGCCGGTCCTGAGAGGCGAAGCCGACATCGTCATTGCTGACCGCCAGACCCATACCATCGAGCACTTCTCGGCCGCCAAGAAACTATTGCAAAAACTAGGCAGCGCCGTAGTCAGCAAGGCCGCCGGCACCAAATTGCCAGATGCCGCCAGCGGCTTCCGGGCCTATAGCCGCGAATCCCTTATCAGACTCAACACCATTACCCGGTTCAGCTACTGTACCGAAACGATTATCCAAGCCGGCAACAAAGGCCTGCACATTGACTGCATTCCGGTCGAGACCAACCCTAAGCTGCGCGAGTCGCGGCTTTTCAAATCTACGGCTGAGCATGTCCGCAAATCGGCCGTTACCATTATTCGCGCCTACATCATGTACAAGCCCTACATAATTTTCGGCTGGATGGGCGGCGTGCTGTTCGCCTTGGGCTTGGTACCGTTCGCCCGCTTCTTCTTCTTTAGCCTGGAAGACGGAAGTACACGCGGGCACATCCAGTCCCTGCTGGTAGGCTCGCTACTGATGATTAGCGCTTTCCTCTGCCTGGTGCTTAATATCATCGCCGACCTGATCCGTATTAACCGGGTTTTGATCGAAGACAACCTGGAGCAAACCAAGCGCCAACGTTTCCACGCCTAAACGGCCCGCCGGCTGAGCTTAGTGCATAAACTGCGTCGGCTGCCTGTAGCCCGGCGTAATCGGGCCCAGCACCCGCTGGACGGCATGATTAGCTGTCCTGGCGACCGGGCTAGGCCAATACCAGGCGTCATTGCTGCGCAAGATATATGTCAAAGCGCCGCCGCCCCAGGCCAGGCACAGTACGGCCGCCGTTAGCAACCCCAGTTTCAAAGCTACCTTATTTTTTATGAGTTCGCCTACCGCGGCGCCCATTAGCAACAACATCGGCAACAACACCGGCACCAGGTAGCGGCCGTTGATAGCGACCGCCTGGCCGGTCTGCGCGAAAGCCTTATAATCGTCCAGCCACAGGGCGCCGACGTAAACCAGGGGCGCGGCCATGAAGAGCCATAAAACCGGCGCGTTATACCGCCTCAGCAGCTTCGGAGCGGCCGCGGCTATGGCTATGAGCCCGGCCGCGGCAAAAAATATGGCGCTCAAGCCCGGAACCGCCAGCGGTCCCCGCGTTTGGAAATTCGTCGCCGGGCCGTCGACGGCGAAGAAAGTCCGCAGCCACATGCCGTAAAGCCAGTCGGCCGTAAAGGTCAGTGGGCTGTGCTTCCCGCCAATGTTAGCCAGTTCAAGGTTGTAGTTGCGTATCCAGGGGCCGTATTGGCTGCACTCCTTGACGCTTAAGGCCTGCCCGCAATCCGGTACCGGCTCATGGTAACGCACCAGGTTAACGCCGTAGCGCTGCACGAACAGGCCAGCCGCCAGGATCAAGGCCACCACCAGGCCCACGCGCGCCCAGCCGCCCAGTCGCCGCCAGCCCAGTGACAACCGGCTCCACACGGCCTTAATAGACCGGTAACGCTGCCAGAGCCGCACGACGATGAAGCCGAAGATAGCCGCGAATAGCGGCAAGAAGGCGTACTTAACCAAGCTGGACAACAGGCAGACAATTAGCAGCTGCAGCAGTAGTCCGGTGTCAAGCCGTTTTTTCTTGACCAGCAAAGCGTCGAAGTTCACCGTCATAAGCAATGCCAGGGCCGTCATCGGCAGCAACAGGTTATCATAGTTGATTTGGGCGGCTAGCAACGGCGTAATCGGTATCAGGACGAATACCAGCAGGCAGGCGTGCACCATGGCCGTCGAGGCGCCCGTTTTCATCAATAAGCGCCGGTAGAGCGCCACGCCGCCGGCGAACAGGCCGATATCGATAGCCCGCAGGATCAGCACCTGGATGGTTTGGTCGCCGGTAAACAAACTTATTAGCCGGTAAGGGAAACTCATCAGGTACTGGTAGAGGTAGGACGGGTCGCGGGCGACGGCGCCGAACGTATCGGCGTTCTTCGGCTGGGTGCCCCAAAACGGCGATAAATGGTGGGCGTAAAGCCGGATAATGCCGAGGTGGAAGTCCTCGTCAAAGGCCATCGGGTAGCGGCCGCTCAAGGCGATCCAGCTGGCTTGGAGCACCAGCAGCGCCAGAATGACTCTGAAAAACCGGGGATTGCCGAGCACGGCCATAGACCGCTTCGCTAGTGAACCATTAGTCTGCTTCATATTAAATTCTTGCTATATAGTATAGCCTGAAACTTTAAGGTCCGCTTAAGACGCCTGAATAACCGCGTGAAAGCCGGTGTTATACTGTCGCTATGGCCCACGAGAAGACGCTTGCTTCGGTCCGCCGAACCTTAACCGCCCGCCGCACCAAAAATATCCTGATCGTCTTAGTGTTGCTGACGACAGCGGCGGTTTTTATCCGGTTTTTTGCCCTGCACCCGGATTATATCCGGCAGCTCGGCCGGACCAACCCTTGGTGGATCGTGGCCGTGGTAGCCTTGAATATTCCCATGGTCGGGCTGCTGCTGCTGGTTTATGACACCTGCCTCAAGCTGTGCGGCAAGCAGCTGGCCTGGAAAGAAAATTTTCTGCTGACTTCGTATTCGTCAATTATTAATTTTTTTGGGCCGTTGCAAAGCGGTCCGGGCGTCAGGGCGGCTTACCTCAAGACCCGCCACAAGGTCCGTTTGCGCGACTACACGCTAGCGACATTGCTGTATTACGGGCTGTTCGCGTTTTTCAGCGCCCTGTTCCTGCTGGTCGGGACGCGCCCGTGGTGGCAAACGGCGCTGGCGCTGGCCGCCGTGGCCGGGCTCAGCGTCTTCGTCATTAAGCTGTTCCTGAAACGCGACAAGCAGCCGGCCGCCTCGCAGTTCAGTTTGCGCGGCGATATTCTGGTGCGGCTGATGGTCGTGACTTTCCTTCAAGTATTACTGACAGCTGTCACCTATTTCGTCGAGCTGAAAGCCGTTAACCCGCACATATCCTGGGGGCAGGCCGTATCGTATTCCGGGGCGGCCAACTTCGCCCTGTTCGTGTCTTTGACGCCTGATGCTATCGGCTTCCGCGAGACGTTTTTGGTGTTTTCGCGCCGTTTGCACCATGTCTCGACGGCCAACATCCTGTCGGCCAACATCATCGACCGCGGGGCTTACGTGATTTTCTTACTGTTATTGTTCGTGGTGGTGCTCAGCCTGCACGCCAAAGACCGGCTGCGCCTCGGTTCGCTCAAACTGGATGATTAGGCCAGGCTGGAGCCGACGGCCAGCATCGCCGACAAGGCCAGAATTATGATTAGGGAATAGAGGAACATTTGGCGCGCCCAGCGCTTGTCATCGGCGGCGCTGAAACCCTTGAAGCCGAACCACAGCCAGGCCAGGCCTAGCAGCGTCATCACCGTCAGGTAAACGTAGCCGGCGTAGCCGAAAGCGCTTAAGAGAATATTAGCGGTGATGAAAGCCATAACGTATAGCACGATCTGGATTTTGGCGGCCCGGAAGCCCTTTTTGACCGGCAGGACCGGCAGCCCAGCCGCTTTGTAATCATCGAAACGATACATGGCAATGGCGTAGAAATGCGGCATTTGCCAGGCCGCCAGGATCAGGAACAGAATCAGCGCGCCGCCGTCTAGGCGNCCGCTAACGGCGCAGTAGCCGGCCACGACCGGCGCNGCGCCGGCCACGCTGCCGACCAGGGTGCCNTGGACCGAGCGGCGCTTGGACAGGCCGTATAAAGCCACGTAATCAACGAAGGCCACGACGCCAATGCCGAAAACCAGGGCGTTGACCCATAGGCCTAGTATCAGGAAGCCCAGCGAACCCAAGACCGCGCCGAAGGCCAGGGCGTCGCGGCCGGGGATGGTACCTTTGGCCAGGGCCCGGCGGCGGGTGCGGGCCATTTTCTGGTCGATGCCGCGGTCAATGTAGTTATTAAAAACGCAGGCCGCAGCGATGACCAGACAGGTGCCGGCCAGGGTCGCTATTAGCAGCCGGAATTTAATATGGCCAGCTGAGGCCAGCAGAAAGCCGGCCGCAGCCGTCAGGATGTTTCCGTAAATAATTCCGGGCTTGGTCAGGTTGTAATAGGTTTTGATCAATTATTTACAGCCCGTCCTGGTTTCGCATGTAGGTGTTGACTTGCTGCGGGGTCATGCGGTAATTCAGGTTCGACATGATCCACAGCGAACCGAAAACCAGGATGAAGACGATCATTACCATGAATAGGAAGACCATGAGTTTCCAGCGCGGCTTGGCTTCCGTCCCCAAATGCAGGAAGAACAGCAATTGGGCCAGGAACTGCGTCAGGGCCAGCCCGACGACCGCCGCGATGGCCGTCTGGCGACTAAGCAAGTGGTGGGCCACCAGCAGATAGGCCGCCAATGTCAGGACAATCGACGACACGTAGCCACTCACGTAAGCTTTGAGCGTCGGCCGGCCGGCCTGGTGGTGCGAGACGATTAACGGCTTGGATTGGCTCATATCTTTAAGGCCCCCAGCAGGTAAACGATGGTGAAGATAAATATCCAGATCAGGTCCAGGAAGTGCCAGAACAGGCTGAAGAGCGTCAGCCGCTTAACGGTAGCCCGGCCCAAGCCTTTCCTGAGCACCTGTAGCATCAATACGGCCATCCAGAGCAGGCCGATCGTAATATGCAGCCCGTGAGTGCCGACAAGCGTGAAAAAGGCCGATAGGAAGCCGCTGCGGGTCCAGCTATTGCCGTCATGGACCAGATGGCTGAACTCCGTCAGCTCCATCGCCAGGAAGCTTGCTCCCAATAGGAACGTGACGCTGAACCAGGCTACAACCTTGTTTTTCTGGCCATTGTAGGCCGACAGGACGCCCAGCCCGCAGGTGAAGCTACTGGTCAGCAGGATCAGGGTCTCGGTCAGGACGAACGGCAAGCTGAACAGCTGGCTGCCGGACGGTCCGCCAAAGGTGTTGTTGTGAAGCACGGCGTAAGTCGCGAACAAGCTGGCGAACAAAACGCAGTCGGTCATCAGGTAAACCCAGAAGCCGAAGATAGACTTGCCATCGGTGTCTTCAGCCTCGGCGGCTGGCGGTACGGCCTTGGCTTTGGCGGGCTTGGTCATGCGTAATGCTCCCGTTCGTTAGCCGCGGCCTCTATCTTCCTGACTTCTTCGGCCGGCACGTAGTATTCGGGTTCATCATCAGAGGCCCGGACGATAACGCAGATGATAACGCCGAGCAGCCCGGCTGCCGCCAGCCATATAATGTGCCAGATAGCCGCGAAGCCGAAGACAAAGGCAAAACCGGCGATAAACAGCCCCAACGGCGTATTTTTGGGCATTAATATGTCTTCGTAGCGCGGTTTGGCCGGCTTGTCGTCCTCGTCATCCGCGGCGGCGGCCTGTTTAGCGACCCAGAAGGCGTCCCGTTCGCTAGCCTCAGGAATAACAGCGTAGTTATAAAAGGGTGCCGGCGACGTAGTCGACCATTCCAGCGTTCGGCCGTTCCAGGGGTCGCCGGTAGTGTCCAAGTTAGCCTTGCGTTGTTTGATACTGACTATGAACTGCAAAATCTGGAAACCAACGCCTGCTAGCAAGACGGCGACGCCGATGCCGGCGACAATGAACAGCTGCTGCCAGCCCATCGACGCGCTGTAATGGTCCAGCCGCCTGGTAGCTCCCATCAGGCCGAGGATGTACAGCGGCACGAAAGCCAGCAGGAAACCGAGGAACCAGCCCCAGAAAGCCTTTTTGCCCAGCCATTCGTTCAGCCGGAAGCCAAAGATCTTGGGGAACCAATAAGTAACCCCGGCAAGATAGCCGAACACCGCGCCGCCGACAATCATCATATGGAAATGCGCCACCAGGAACAGGCTGTTATGAACCTGGAAATCAATCGCCGGCACCGACATCAGCACACCGGCCACGCCGCCGATCGTGAAGATAACCACGAAGCCCATGAACCAGAACATCGGCGTCGCGAACAGGATCCGCCCGCGGTACATCGTCGCCAGCCAATTAAATATCTTAACACCCGTAGGAATAGCGATCACTCCCGTCATAATACCGAAGAAGGCGTTAACGTCGGCCCCGGCCCCCATCGTGAAGAAGTGGTGCAGCCACACCGAGAACGACAGGAACGTAATGGCGATCAGCGCCCACACCATCGACGTGTAACCGAACAGCCGTTTGCGTGAAAAGGTGGCCACTACCTCCGAGTAAATGCCGAACGCCGGCAGCACCAGGATATAGACTTCGGGATGGCCCCAGGCCCAGATCAGGTTGACGTACATCATGGCGTTGCCGCCGCCGCCAGCCGTGAAGAAGTGCATGCCCATCGACCGGTCGAGGAACAAGAGCGCCAGTGTCACCGTCAAGATGGGGAAAGCGAAAATAACCAGCATCATGGCGCACAGGACGCTCCAGACGAACAGCGGCATTTTCATCAGGCTCAT
>JGI20206J14855_1000267_pt1 | contig 19053 bp, 9 predicted proteins | sample NGESurdeep092012_6_FD_14855 | JGI IMG/M metagenome (IMG submission 14855) | reverse complement strand
TATCTTTCCCTGGTAAAGAACCACCTCTCACTATTTTACGTGCTGTAAATTTTAATGGCGCAAAATTCTGGACCTCAATGCCGGAAGGAAGACAGAAATTAGCCGAAGAAATAGGCATACTAATTGAACAATATTATCGTGCAAAAAAATAACTATTATGTGCTACTATAATGGACAAAAAGTTACCCGGAGCGAATTCATCAGGCATAATAGTCTTGAAAAAATAGTTGCAAATCATTCATTTTCTAGTTGAGATCCACTTTTTGGATTCGATTATGTACTAAGTGCTCTGCTAAAAAAAATTGAAGAGGAGAAAAATTTTGAAATGGCGGAACGATATACAAATGGTAGATATTTCTGTTTTTTATTGAATCAATAAGATGTCTAAAAAAACGAATAACGTCTTGTATTATTTATTGAGTACTTAATTGACTGATAAAAGTTGACGGACTCATTCCAAACTGCTTTTGAAAATCTCTTGAAAAATTAGTGGGCATAGAATAACCGATCATATAAGCCACTTCATTTATTTTGTACTCTCCGCTGGACAACAATTCTGCAGCTTTTTTTAATCTTGTTAGATTAATTAGTTCATTAGGTGTAAGATCCGATAGACCCTTAATTTTTCGGTATAGAGTGGCTTTGCTCATATTCATGATTGTTGAAAGATGATCTACATCCAGCTGAGTATCTGTAATACGTTCATAGATTGCATTATTGAGATGCTCAAGAAAATCTTTGTCTGCATTAGAGCAGGCAATGCCTTTAATATGTGTGAGCGGTGACTGAGCAAAATAATTTTTAATAATATTTCTGTTCGAAAATAAATTATTGATTTGGGCTTGCAAATGGTCCAAAGAAAAAGGCTTTTCAATATAAGCATCTGCACCTACTTCAAGACCTTCAATTTTTGATTGTAGCGAATTTTTTGCTGTAATTAGTATAATAGGAATATGGCTATGCTGAAAATCATTTTTTATTTTTTTACAAAGTTCTATACCATCCATAACGGGCATCATGATATCACTAACTACAATATGTACATTTTCATTTTCCAAAACATGTATCGCATCCTGGCCATCAGCAGCAGTTATCACATTATATTTATCAGCTAATTCATTTTGGATGTAATTTAAAATTTCTTTATTATCCTCCACAAGTAGTACCACCGGCCTTGTTGAATCAATCGGTTTTAAAGGACTTTCATGGGGTATAACATCTGCATTTTCTTCTTCCGTTTTATGCAAATTGATCTCTGTCTCCTGGTGGATTGGCAGAGAAAGTAGAAAAATATTCTGGTTATCATCCGATGTTTTTATGACGATAGATCCGTTATGCAATTGTGACAGCGACCTTGCCAGTGGAAGCCCGATACCTGTGCCTGCTTCCTTTTCAGTTTCTTTGATTCTATAAAATGCTTCGAATATTTTTTCTTTGTATTGTTCCGGAATTATGTAGCCGTCGTTTCTCACTTCGATATTAAAAAAAGTATCCTCACTGCTAAAAGGCAGTAATTTTAAAGATACTTTTTCATCGGCATACTTAATGGCATTATTTAATAAATTGCTCAATATCTTTTTCACAGCCTCTGTATCTACATAGGCATGAAGCGTTATTCTTGGAAGTTCAAGACGGTAAGAAATATTTTTTTGATCAGCAGCCGGTTTAAATATTGAGAACACTTCAGTTATCAATTCATTCATATCAGTTTTTGAAAAACTGAGGCTGAACTTATTGGCCTCCGCTTTGCGAAAATCAAGGAGCTGGTTGGTAAGATCTATTAATCTGTTAGTATTTTTTTTCATAATGTTCAGGCTTTCGTTCACATTTTTATCAGCAAAATAGCTGTTTAATAATTTATCCAAAGGCATCTTTATCAATGTCAGCGGGGTTCTTATTTCATGTGCTACGTTGGTAAAGAAATTAATCTTAGCGTTATAAATTTCTCTTTCTGTATTGATCTTTATAGATTCTATCCGCCGCTTATTCTTTTCTGTTATGGCCAAATGATAATATCGGAAAATCGTGAATATAATAGCTGTTGCTATTAAGGTATATAAAAGATAAGCCCATCCGGTGTCCCACAACGGAGGCAGGATGTCTAAATTTAAGACAGTTTCTTTATTATTCCATACCCCTTCGCTATTCGATCCTTTAACCCTGAAAGTATAATTGCCAGGTGGCAATTTAGTATAAAATATCTTCCGGTTTTTCTTTAAAATAGTCCAGCCTTTGTCTATTCCTTCCATTTGATAAGAGTATTCATTCATCTCGGGAATAATGTAGCTTAAAGCAGCGACGTCGAGACTGATGTTTGAACTATTATAAGGCAGGGTGATTTCATTAGTATAGGTTATGGATTTATGAAGCCCCGTTTTTTTGTTTCCTATAACAGCCTCTTCATTGTTGATTTGCAGGCCGGTGATATAAACTGGCGGTATATAAGTATTTTTTACAAAATCTTTGGGATTGAAACTAATCATTCCTTTTACGGTTCCAAAAAAAAGAGTGCCATTATCATTTTTAAAGGAAGAATTATAATTGAATTGTTCCGTGGGTAAGCCGTTGGCACTATGATAATTATTGAATTCATTCGTCGAAGGATCAAACCTGCTAAGTCCTTTCGCCGTTGAGATCCAGAATTTACCGGAATCATCCTGCATTATGCGGAATATCTGGTTGTCAGGCAAGCCGTCTTCTGTGGTATAATTTTTTATTTTTTTATTTTTCGAATTATAAAATGTCAGGCCGCGTTCTGTACAAAACCAAAAGTTTTTATTCTTATCTTCAAATAGATTATTTACGTAATTATTGATGAGCCCGTTGGTAATTCCAGGGCGGTATTCCATTCTTCCTTTTATATTTTTTTGATCATTCAGATAATAAACGCCATCGCCATAAGTGCCTACCCACAAAGTGCCGTTTTCATCTTCATGGATGCATTGTATATGGCTATTGAAGAAAGGCATTGCAGTAAAATTATTTTCCTTCCTATTGTATCTAAAAAGCCCATTCCACGTTCCGGCTAATATGTCACCAGCACGGGTTTTGTAAAGTGAAATAATAAAATTACTTGCCAGCGAATGGGGTTTGTTTGATGCGTTATAATGCCTGATAACTTTATTGGTCCTAAGGTCCATTACATCAAGTCCATGTTCATAAGTGCCGATCCATAATTCATTGCTATCAGCTAGGATACCGTGAATATTATGGTAAGAAATACTTCCTTTCTTATTGTCAGCTTTGAATTGAGTTATGGTACCGGTCTTCAGATTGATTCGATTTAGCCCGGCATCTTCAGTGCCTACCCAAAGTTGGCCAAATTTATCTTTACATATTTCATGAACAATATTTCCGCTTATACTTATTTTATCCGGTTCAGGGAAATACTTTTTAAATTCGTTGTATTGTTTAGAATAATAATTAACGCCGCCAAAAAAAGTGCCGATCCATATTCCTCCTTCTTTGTCTCGTGAAATTGCAGAAACCACATTATCACTTATCGAATAAGGATTACTGTAATCCTTTGAGACGATTTTGGTTTGGAATGTTTTGATATTGAAAATATAAATTCCATTTTCTGTTCCCAGCCAGTATTCATCTCCCGATTTCCTGAATATTTTATGAACGTGAACATCGTTAGTAGCAGTATTATTTTTAAAAATATTTTTGAGAGCAGAAGTTTTGTAATTGAACAAAAGTACTTTGTTCATGCACCCGATTAATAAAGCGGAATCACCAATAGGATAGAGGTCTTCAATTGGAGACAATTTATTTTCATTATCAAACTGGTTAATCTTGTAGTTAATGAATCCGTTTGTTTTAGCATCGTAATGTTTTACAAATCCATCAGCAGTAGCAGTCCAGATGTCTCCTGTTTCAGAAATATGTAAGGCAATTGTCTGATCCTTTTCTAATTTATAAGAGGTGATTTTAGAAGTAAGCTGGTTGAATTTATAAAGTGTCAGATCAGAGATGATCCAGATGTTATGTTCTTTGTCCCCAGCAATGAATCGCACTTCGCCCGGTGGAATTAATTTGAAAGCGCTAAATCGCTCCTGCTGAGGATTGTAAAGATAAATGCCACTATAGGTTCCTACCCATAACTGTTCTTTTTCATCTTCAAATAAACTAAAAATGGAATTGCTTCCGAGGCTTTGTGCATCGGATAAAACGTTATGAAAAACTTTAAAAGTATTACCATCAAAACGATTCAAACCATTTCGGGTCCCAATCCACATAAAACCTTTTCTATCCTGTAAAATAGTAGTGATCGTGTTGCTGGAAAGGCCGTTTTGTACCTGGTAGTTTTTAAAATAATAGGTATCGTTTTGAGCATGGCAAACTACTGAAAATAATATAAACACTAATAAAACATTTAATTTTTTCAAAGTGTCGTTGTTTATAAAATAATGATCGAATTAATGAAATGTGAGGTCAGTTTATTCATTAATTAAAGTTATTTCATGGTAAAAGACCATCCAAATAAATTCTGAATATTGAAACATTTTGAATATAAATTGAGGCCTCCTGATTATCCTTCGTTAGATAAGATACTTATTTTTGGGTAGCAAAATTCTTATAAAATTCTTTAACAATCTACAGAATAATACTTTAAACAAAACGATATGAGTTATTTTTTCTATAAAAGAAAGAGCGTACTGTCGAAAGTGAAAATATTCGCAGCAATCTTTTTATCAGCAATGATTTTTCCTTTTAATGGTTTTGCTTCAGGAGGTTCAGGACATAGAAACCTAGCCTCTAAAAATTACAAATACTGTAATTATGATTTTCAAACTATAAGAATATCTGGAAAAGTAACAGATGAAAATGGGCACCCTTTGGAAGGGGTGAGCGTCAATGAGAAATCAACCAGCAATGGAACAGTTACCGATGCTAATGGAAATTTTGAATTGATTGTATCATCAGAGAAATCAATATTAGTAATAAGTTTTGTTGGTTTTGGCACGCGTGAGATATCAGTTGGGATGCTCAATACATTTAATATTGTTTTAAGTAGAAACGCGAACGCCTTAGATTCTGTAGTAGTAGTAGGTTATGGTACCCAGAAGCGTAGTGATGTTACAGGGGCTATATCTTCTGTTAAAAGTAGCAATTTTGCTTCGCTGCCTGTACCTGATATTGGCGAGGCTGTTGAGGGTAAAGCAACGGGAGTACAAGTAATCGCATCAGGTTCTCCTGGCAGTAATGTTACATTCAGGATACGTGGTACTGGGACTATCAATGATGCAGATCCTCTTATAGTTGTTGATGGAGTTCCTACTGATGCGCCATTGAATAATATTAACCCCGATGATATTGCTTCATTTGATGTATTAAAAGATGCTTCTGCAGCCGCGATATATGGCTCGCGTGGTGCTAATGGAGTGATATTAATTACAACTAAAAAAGGACGAAATGGCGCCGGGCAACTTTCATTTAATTTTTTTACAGGGTGGCAAAGTGCTGGGAAAGTTGTTCAAATGCTTAATGCTTCACAGTTTGCTACTTTAAATAATGAAATGCTTACCAACGGTAATCAAACCCTTAATCCTGCATTTACAAATCCTGATAGTTTAGGAGTTGGAACAAATTGGCTGAATGCTTTATTTCATACAGCGCCCATGCAAAAATATTCGTTGTCTTATTCGGGTGGTTCGGATAAATACAATTATTATGTTTCAGGCTCTTTTCAGGATCAGCAAGGGATTGTCATTAAAACCAGTTATAAAAGATACACCCTTCAATTCAATAGTGAAGCAAAAATAAAACCCTGGTTGAGGTTTGGAAATAACCTTACGCTGACCGCGGATGATAAACCAAGCGGCTCTTATGATATCCGAAATACGATGGCCTCCAATCCTGTTCAGCCAATTTATAATAAAGATGGTTCTTATTCAAATGTATTAGGAAGCAATATACTTTGGTATGGTGATATTACGAATCAAATAGGCACTTCTAATATCAATCAAAATGATACAAAAAGTTATGATATTTTGGGAAATGTGTATGCTGAAGTTTCTTTATTGCCGGGCCTTACATTTAAAACTACCGGAGGTTTGCAGGCAGAATTTTATAACAGCAGATCTTGGGCGCCTGTATATAATTTTCAGCCAAACCCTCAATTGCAGGCTTACTTAGCGGAGCAATATAATACAAGTCTTACCTATTTGTGGGATAACTATTTTACATATGATAAAACATTTGGAATCAATAGCCAGCATCATCTAACAATACTTGCCGGAACCAGCGCGCAAAATAACCGCTATGATTATTTGAGCGGAAATATTTCAGATTTTCCCAGTAGCGTTACGCAACAATTAAATAATGGAACAATTTCACCCAATGTTGGCGGCGATGCTTCCGAACGGGCATTATTTTCATTAATGGGCAGAGTGAATTATTCTTATAATGATAAATACCTTGTAACGGCAACGATTAGACGAGATGGATCATCCCGTTTTGGCGCGGATAATAAATATGGGACATTTCCTTCGGCTTCTGCAGCGTGGCGTATTTCGAAAGAAGATTTTTTTAAGAACGCCAATTTAAATTTTATTAATGATTTAAAATTAAGAGTAGGTTATGGTGTTACAGGAAATCAGAACATCGGCAACTATTCTTTTGCCGCCGCTCTTAATACTGCACAATATAATTTTAATGGTAATGTTGTATCTATTGTTTATCCATTGATTTTACCCAACCCAAACGTGCAATGGGAACAGGTGCAGCAAGGTAATGTTGGCATAGATGCTTCGATTTTTAATAGTAGGATAAATCTTACGTTGGATGGCTATATAAAAAATACTTCAAAAATGCTGGTGCCAGCAAATGTTCCTATCACAACAGGCTATTCAAGTACGACAGTGCCTTCTGTTAATGCAGCAAGTATGCAAAACAAAGGGATAGAAATCACTATTGATTCAAAAAATATAATCGGCGTTTTTTCCTGGGCTACTAATTTTAATATTTCATTCAACGAAAATGAAATTAAAAGCCTGAATGGTAGCACACCGCTATATGTGGATAGTTATGGGCTAAATGCGCTTTTAGGAATTGATCAGACAGGACATCCGGCTAATGAATTTTACGGGTATGTTGCTGATGGAATTTTTCAAACACAAAAAGATGTAGATGTACATGCAGTACAGACCCCAGGTATTGATGCGCACAACAGCACTTCACCGGGTGATATCCGTTTTAAAGATTTGAATAATGATGGAGTTATCAATGCCAGCGATCAAACATATATCGGCAACCCCAGCCCCAAATTTATATACGGCATGAATAACAGTTTTAATTATAAAGGCTTTGATCTTAACATTTTCCTTCAGGGTGTTTATGGCAATAAAATTTTTAATGCAAATAATATTAATCAGGAAAGTATGTCAACTGGTGAAAATGAAACAACAAAGACCCTGGAACGATGGGATGGCGATGGCACAAGTAATTATATGCCGAGAGCGGTTTATGGGGACCCTAATAATAACTCACGCATATCTACCAGGTATATAGAAGATGGCTCATATCTGCGAATAAAAAATATAACATTGGGTTATACATTTCCTAAAATTATTTTACAACGTATGAAATTTTCAACGCTTCGTATTTATGCAGCTTGCGAAAACGTGTATACGTTCACGAATTACAGTGGTTTCGATCCGGAGGTTGGCGTTAATGGTGTGGATTATAGTGTTTATCCGGTAACAAGAACAATCAGTATAGGATTAAATTTAAATCTCTAAATCATTTTAATTATTTGCTATGAAAGTTATTAAGTATGTATGCATTGTTTTAATAGTTATAGCATTTGGAAGCTGTAAAAAATATTTGGATAAAGTGCCATTGGATTCTGTAAACACTTCTAATTTTTTCCAGGATTCCACCGATGCCATCAATGCTATTAATGCTTGTTACCAACCAATGCAACGTCCCAAATTATTTAACCTGCGCATGTGGACATCGGATATTTACGCAGGCAACAGTGTTACAGGTGGTGGCGGTGGCTCAGATGGTATTGAAACAGTTGAAGAAGCTAATTTTACGACAGATGCAAGCAATGCCGGAGTACTTGACTTATTCAGGGGGCCCTATCCAGGTATTCTTTATTGCAATTTAGTTATTCAAAATGTTCCAGGTATAAATATGGATACCACATTAAAAAACAGGATAATTGGCGAAGCAAAATTTTTACGTGCTAATTACTATTTTATTTTGGTTAGATATTTTGGAGATGTGCCGTTGATACTTACTCCGCAATCACCATCGTCAGCTGATTATTTCCCTACTCGCGCTCCTAAAGCGGATGTGTACAAACAAATAATCCAGGATTTAAACGATGCAATTGCTTTATTGCCGCCAAGGGAAAGCTATACAGGCTCTGATGTTGGGCGTGCTTCAAAAGGCGCTGCTGTAGGCACTTTAGCAAAAGTAGATCTTACATTGGGTGATTATGCGGATGCACTTACTTTATGCAAGCAAGTAACATCAATGGGCTATACATTAGATGCTAATTACTCGGATAATTTTAATCCTGCAACTAAAAATTCAGGAGAATCCCTTTTTGAAATTCAATATAGCGGAGCAACAACATATGGTTTTTTTGATGACCTTAACCAGGCCTCCTGGACAAGTCCTTACATGGGTCCGCGTAATACAAATTTTGTAGGAGGCGCTTACGGATGGAATCAGCCTACACAGGAATTTGTAGATAATTATGAACCCGGTGATTTAAGAAAAGATATGACAATTCTTTACCAGGGATGCCCCGATTTTAATGGAAATGTTTATCAAAGCAGTTATTCAACAACAGGCTATAATGTGCGCAAATTTTTAGTGCCATTATCTGTTTCACCTGATTATAATACAAGCGCTGAAGACTTTCCTGTGTTAAGATATGCTGATATTTTGTTAATGGAAGCCGAAGCAATGAATGAGTTAGGTATGACGTCACAAGCAGAAGCTCCTTCCACATCAATAAATGCCGGGGGGCCTTTAAATCAGGTTCGCAGAAGAGCTGGCCTTCCGGATGTGCAAGGATTGAACCAAACTGATTTAAGAGAAAAAATATTGCATGAAAGACGTATGGAACTTGCATTTGAAGGGCAACGCTGGTTTGATTTGATACGTATAAATAATGGCCAGTATGGATTAGATTTTTTGCATTCGATAGGGCATACAAATGCAACTGCTAAAAATTTGCTGCTGCCAATCCCGTTAACGGAAATTCAAGCCAATCCGGATCTTACGCAAAATCCCGGCTATTAATTTATACTATCAAAATAAAATTAAAAAACATGTTTATACCATCAATAAATTTTTATCGGATAGGAAAAATTGTTCGTCAAAACAATAAGCCAGGAATTCTAATAACTTCTTTTTGTTTTTTTATATTGATGTTATTTTTTGGCTGTAAAAAAACAGAAAATTTTTCACCTATTAAATTTAATACAAAGTTGGCTCTTTCTGCATCAGATTCGTCAATAGTATTAAATGAGGCCAATGCAAACAATTCGGCAATAACATTTAACTGGACTACAGGAAGTAATTATGGCACTGGAAGCTCTATTTCATACACGCTTCAAATTGATAAAAAGGGAAATAATTTTTCTAAGGCTTTAAAAAATCAATTAGGTAAAGCAATCTATACTGTAAACTATACAACAGCCGGGTTAAATACTTTATTGCTAAGTTATTGGAATGCTTCGGCAGATACAGCCGTGCAAATGCAAGCAAGGATAATTGATTCTGTTTCCTCAGGCGGAAGAGAAGATACTTCGGCCGTAATAAATTTTACCATCACACCTTATAAGCCAGTTTCAAAAACATTATATATTTTAGGTGATGCTACATCGAAAGGATGGGATCCAACTACTGCAATAGCTTTAACTTTGGATTCATCTGTTGCGGGTCTTTTTCATTTCCAGGGAACATTAACACCCGGGCAATTTGAGTTTATTACAACACTTGGATCACTGTTACCTTCCTATGTTGAAGGAACTGATACCGCACATATAATATTAAGAAGCTCAACCAATCAACCAGATAATAGATTTACTATTACAGCGACAGATGTATATCAGATTGATGTAAACCTTGTTGCTCTAACCATAAATGTTACCAAATTTGCGGCTCCTGCTTTTTCGCAGATGTGGATTGTAGGTGATGCTACTCCTAATGGATGGAACATTGATGCGCCAAACAAAATGAAACTTGATGTATATAATCCATATATTTTCAGGTATAATGAAGTTTTAAATGTTGGTGAATTTAAAATGCCAACTGATACCGGTAATTGGAATGGTGATTTTTACCGGCCGTTAATAAACCACCCGGCTATTACTGATACTGATGCAATATTTGTACTTGGCAGTACCAATCCTCCTGATAATAAATGGCAGATAACAACTGCTGGCCCTTATAAAATTCAATTGAATATTCAATCAAATTCAATCCACATAATGCCATTTGTTCCATATACTTCTTTATGGATGGTAGGTGATGCAACACCTGCAGGCTGGAATATTAATACGCCAACTCCAATGTTACCGACACCTGGCGATCCTTACACGTTTACTTATACCGGACCTCTCGTTGTTGGAGAATTCAAAATTCCAGTTACGACAGGTAATTTTAATTGTCCTTATTTTAGACCGGCTACCAATCATCCACCCATAACCGATACATCTGCACAGTATGTACCTGTAAATAGCAACCCGGCAGATGTAAATGATTTTAAATGGTACATTACAACCCCTGGTAATTATAAAGTTACATTCAACCAGTTGTACGAAACCATTTATATTCAACCACAATAGTTTTGATGTTAGATAGATTAAAAAAAACTAAAATGAATTTGCTTACTGTATGTTATTTATTAATAGGATTATTTTTTGGTAAATGTAAAAAACCAGCGTCAGCATCTGAAATAACTAGGCCACCATCAGGTGATACAACGATAGTTATTTCAACGGATAAAGTGTCTTATAATCCTGGAGATAATATTGTTTTTACGATTGATAGGCCGTTGCCATCAAATAGTAGAATAAGATACAGGCATTTAGATAGTACTGTTGCTGAAGTAAATGCTTCAGGAAGGAGTTGGCAATGGATTGCGCCTGTCAATGATTTTACCGGTTATATGGTAGATATCTATTCTTTACAAAATGGGAAAGAAAAAATATACGGAAGTACGGCGGTTGATGTATCATCTGATTGGTCGCGCTTCCCACGCTATGGTTTTCTTTCCTCGTTTGGGCAAATTTCAACCACCCGGATGGATTCTGTGATCAATAGTCTTAACCGTTATCACATGAATGGAATACAATTACAGGACTGGGAATACAAACATCATATGCCATTAGCCGGAACTGTTAGTAACCCGTTGGATACCTGGAAAGATATCGCCAACCGTGATAATTACAAATCAACTGTACAATATTATATCGCGGAGGCGCACGCGCATAATATAAAAACAATGTCGTACAACTTGTGTTATGGTGCTTTAGACGATGCATCTGCAGATGGTGTTTCGGATGAATGGTATATGTACACAGACCAGCAACACACATCAAAAGAAGTGATACCATTACCAATGCCACCTTTTAAAAGCAATCTCAATTTGGTTGACCCATCCAATACTGGTTGGCAAAATTATATTGCCGCTAAAACAAATGATGCCTATGCTGTTTATAATTTTGATGGATATCAGGTTGACCAGATGGGCAACTTAAATAAAAATCTTTACGATTATTCGGGCAATCCCATTAACCTTGATAATACATTCCTTTCTTTTTTAAATAGCATGAAAAGATTATCTCCTTCAAAAAGATTGGTCATGAATGCGGTAAGCCAATATGGAGAACAGGTAAGTATTACAAAAGCTCCGGTTGATTTTTTATATACAGAAGTATGGCCTCCAACAGAAGCATACAATGACCTTAAAACGATTATTCAAAATAATGATGAATGGAGCAATGGAAAAAAAACTGTATTGGCCGCATATATGGATTATAATGTAGCTAATAAGCCTGGCTATTTTAATACTCCTGGTGTATTGTTTGCTGACGCAGTAATTTTTGCATTCGGAGGCTCGCATCTTGAATTGGGCGACCACATGCTTTGCAAAGAATATTTTCCCAATACGAATTTGCAAATGAAACCTGATTTACAGCAAGCAATTATAAAATATTATGATTTCCTTACTGGCTATGAAAACTTGCTGAGAGATGGCGGTAAATTTAATAATCCAACTATTATTTCTTCTGATGGTAAAACGGTAATTAATAACTGGCCTCCGCAATCGGGTAGTATATCTGTTATTGCAAAAGATATGGGTACATGCCAGGTTATTCATTTAATTAATTTTGCCAATGCATCTACGTTTGATTGGCGCGATACGAACGGCAGCCAAACCTACCCCAATACATTTCAAAATATTTCTTACATACTTACTACTACAAAAACAGTAAAAAAATTATGGATGGCTTCGCCTGATATCAATGGTGGTACTCCTCAGCAAATATCTTTTACAACCTCCGGCAACAATATTTCATTTACACTTCCTTCATTGCAATATTGGGATATGGTTGTGGCTGAGTATTAATAAAATAATAATTTTTAATTTTCTTGCATGAATAAAAATATATTCCTTGTACTCATTATTGGTACCATTCTTAATAGTTGTAAAGTGATGAACAATAATATTATATATCAATCAAAAGAATTTTCCGTTTACAGAGACAGCGTTGCGCAGGATTCTTTTGTTGCAAAAGCAATTTCAAGAACTGAAATTGTTTCCAATTATGTAAGTCCGGGTAATGAATATGTAAGCCCGGAAGTGAAATTTAAATTCAGCATCAATGGCGCCGATAATGCGGCACCTTCGGGAAAAGATAATGGGGTTATTTGTGCCGGTGGGGTTGGAAACTATGAATCACCGGTCATAAAATTTGGCGATCAGTTTGTTGATTCAACAAAAGTTCCTGCTGGTGAATATTTGAAAAAGGATACCAGGGTTACTTTGCGGGTAGATATGAAGGATGTGATGAAATCTTTTAAGGATAAAGGATTTTATATAACATTCGATGGGAAAAAAATTTATAAAGATGATTTTAAAGGCGTCTTTGTTGCGGGAAATATTGCGCCCCTTACCTGGGATTTTAATAACCTGTATTCTCATAAAGATTTAGAATTGAAAGATGATAATAATGATGGTATTTATGAAATTACATTAACGCTTAATCAGAATCCTGAGGTAAATAAAACAGCCAACTCCTGGAAATTATCAAAAGACATTAGCGCATTTCCTCAATATCATTCGCCGGATATTTTGCCTGATGCATTGTATAATCTTGATTTGGAAGAAATGCAAAATGCGATTGAGCCTGACAGCACTTTTCGTACAGGCAAAGAGTGGGCAGGAGTGTGGACACGCGATATCAGTTACAGCATTATTTTATCCATGGGAATTCTGCAACCGAAAGTAGCGATGATTAGTTTGAAAAAGAAAGTGAAGAATGGAAAGATCATTCAGGATACAGGTACCGGTGGTGCTTACCCGATTTCAACAGACAGGGAAATCTGGGCAGTAGCTGCGTGGGAAGTATATAAAGTTACTGGTGATGAAGATTGGCTTAAATATGCATATGAAGTAGTTAAAAATTCCATCAATGACGACCTCCATAATATTCATGATCCGGAAACAGGTATGATGAAAGGGGAATCTTCTTTTTTAGACTGGCGCGAACAAACATATCCTACCTGGATGCAGCCGGCAGATATTTATGAATCAGAATGTCTCGGGACCAATGCAGTGCATTTTGAAGCAAATACCGTTTTGGCTGAAATGGCTGCTGAACTTGGTTTACAGAATGATGCAAAAAAATACAATGAGGTTGCTGCCCAAATAAAAAATGGTGTGAATCAATATTTATGGCAGGAAAATAAAGGATATTATGGGCAATATTTGTATGGCAGAAATGATAAAATCCTTTCTCCAAAATCAGAAGCATTGGGCGAAGCTCTTTCGGTAATTTTTGGAGTAGCCGATAAAGCGAGGCAACAAAAAATAATTTCAAACACACCGGTTACTCCTTATGGGATATCTTGTATTTATCCGCAGATACCGGGTATTCCACCCTATCATAATGATGCAGTATGGCCTTTTGTAGAATCCTTCTGGGCGCAGGCTTCAGCAAAAGCAGGTGATGAGGAATCTGTTGTAAGAGCGATAAGTTCTGTGTATCGCCCTGCGGCTTTATTTTTGACAAATAAAGAAAATTTTGTGGCTGGCAATGGAGATTATGCAGGCACTCAAATCAATTCAAGCAATATGCTTTGGAGCCTCTCCGGTAGTATTAGCCTTGTTTACAAAGTTTTGTTCGGGATGCAATTCAATACAGATAATCTTTCTTTTGAGCCTTTTGTTCCAAAGATTTTTAATGGAAATAGAACATTGGATAATTTTAAATACAGAAATGCTGTTTTAAATATTGAAATGGATGGATTTGGTAATTCAATAAAATCTTTTTCAATAGATGGAAAAGAATCTGATAAGCATGAGATTTCAACTGGATTGAAAGGGATTCATACCATTAAAATTGTTTTAGTAGATATTAATTTGCCTGCTGCAAAAATTAATAGTGTAGAAAATGCTTTCAGCCCGCAGATGCCTGTTGTCAATTATGAGAAAGGATTATTTTCCTGGCAAGATACCAGCAAAAATATTAGTTCATATAGAGTTTTGCAAAATGGTAAATTATTAGAAGAAACAACAGGCACCTCAATAAAAATTGATACTAATAAATATGGAAATTACCAGGTGGTTGCCATTGCCAATGACAAAACACAATCCTTTGCAAGTGAACCTTTGCAGGTGTATCCGGAAGTAAACAAACAAATAATCCAGATTGAAGATTTTGTTTCGAAATCTGATAAGCCTTATTCGGGATTTACGGGTACCGGTTTTGTTGAGATCAGTAAAACTATCAATCGGAAAATTGATTTTGCAGTGAATATAAAAGAAGATGGAAATTATATTCTGGATGTAAGATATGCCAATGGAAATGGTCCAATCAATACAGAAAACAAATGCGCTTTCAGAACTATTTCGATAGATAATAAAGATACCGGGACATTAGTTTTCCCACAGAGAGGAAAAGAAGAATGGAGTAACTGGGGCTGGAGCAATTCTTTGGAAGTACCTCTGTCAAAGGGTTTACATTATGTAGTTATCAGCTTTGAAGACTGGAATGAAAATATGAATGGAGATATTAACCAGGCGATGCTTGATTGTGTGAGATTGATAAAGCGATGATCTGATTGTCGCTAAAGAATATTTTAATAGAAATTACTCTTATTTGTTTACTGCGCGGATTCCAGCCCGTAAGATTCCTGGCCGAACTGGTTCATCCAGATTGATGGGAGAACTTTGAATCCGGGGCATGCAATAGAAGGCGCATGTTTTATTTTGCATGAAGCAAAATACAGGAATAACGATAAGCATTTAATTAAACTGGGCTGTAAAATGCTGGATTATATGTGGGAGCGCGGTTGGGATAAAGAGCATGGAGGTATTTTATATTTCAGGGATGTTTATGACAAACCAGTTCAGGAATATTGGCAGGACATGAAATTCTGGTGGCCACAAAATGAAGCTATCATTGCAACGCTTTTAGCGTATACAATTACAGGGAAAGAAAAATATAAACATTGGCATCAGCAAATTCACGATTACGCTTACACGCATTTTCATGATAAAGAATTTGGAGAATGGTTTGGCTATTTGCATCGCGATGGAACCGTCGCGCAGCCTACAAAAGGAAATTTGTTCAAAGGGCCATTTCATTTGCCAAGGCAGGAATGGTACTGTTGGAAACTATTGGAAGAGATGGGCACGACTTCGACTAATACTCACGAATGAGGTTTGTTACGAATCACACGAAGAAACTAATTAACCAATAAACAGATTAACCAGCAAACGAAGTAACCATAAACAAATTAACCTATCAACCATGAAAAAAAACTTAATCATCTTTTTACTTTTGGCATTTTCTTGTGCAAAAATATTTGCGCAATCAAAAGCAATTCCTGTATTTGTTTCAGGCAATGATGGATACAAATCATTCCGCATACCCGCAATTGTGAAAGCAAAGAATGGGGAACTGCTTGCATTCTGCGAAGGAAGAGTCAATGGAGGTGGCGATTTTGGCAACATAAAAATTGTTTTAAAAAGAAGCAATGATGGTGGAAAAACATGGAACGTTCTACAAATTGTTGCCAGCAATGATAGTTTACAAGCCGGCAATCCTGCGCCGGTTGTTGATTTGACCGATCCGCGATTTCCGCAGGGAAGAATCTTTTTATTTTACAATACCGGTAATGGCCATGAAATGGGAATGCGGAAAGGTAAAGGACATCGGGATGTATTTTACAAAACAAGCATTGATAATGGAAAAACCTGGAGCGAACCCACAGACATTACCTTGCAGGTAAACAGGATTTATCAGCCTCAAATAAATCCTCTTTGGAATTTTAAAGAAGACTGGCGCACGTATGCCAACACGCCAGGCCATGCACTACAATTTCACGGAGGAAAGTATAAAGGTAGAATTTATGTGGCGGCCAATCATTCTTCAGGCGATCCCAAACCCGAGTTAAGAGATTACCAGGCACATGGATTTTATACTGATAATCATGGAGCTACTTTTCATTTGGGTGAAACAGTTCCGTTTGAAGGTTCTAATGAAAGCACTGCCGCTCAACTAACCAACAATTCATTAATGATGAACAGCCGCAACCAAACGGGGAAATATCGTGTGGTTTCTTTGAGTAAAAACGGCGGTGAGACCTGGGATACTACTTATGTTGACTATAATTTACCTGACCCGATTTGCGAGGGAAGTTTATTAAATATCGGAACAAAGAGAGACAAATCTATTTTAGCTTTTTGCAACAATGATGATAAAAACAGCAGGGACAGCCTTACGCTACGCATCAGTTTTGATGAAGGAAAGACATGGCGAAAAAAGTTTTTAATTGATCCAAAAAATACGGGTTATTCAGACATTGTAAAATTGTCAGAGAATAGAATTGGTGTTCTGTATGAGGCGGATGGATATAAAGAAATTAGGTTTACGGTGTTGAAGTGGAAATAGAAATTTTTCAGTAAACCAACCTACTGGTCGGAAGGCAAAGAAATATTATGGATTTCTATTCTTTTAAATTAGACTAATAAAAAACATTTAATGTAATTATTTATTTACCCATAGACATAAAATTATTATTCCAATAATCAAATTAAAATGATGAAAAACCCGGCGCTTTCGATTTCAAAGAAATATATAAATATCTCTGTAATTCGCTACTTCTTTATATTACTTATCTTTTTTACAAACTCAGCTTCTGCACAAGTAAAACTTCCTGTTTATCCGGATAGTTTATTCTCAACATATTACTTGCAGAAAGCATCTTTTGCAGAAAGTCTGCCTGATACAAAAAATGATATTGTCTTTATCGGAAACAGCATTACTGATTGCGCTGTTTGGTGTGAATTGTTTAATGATATTCATGTAAAATCAAGAGGATTCAGCGGGGACTTCACCTTGAGGCTTATCTAAATGCATTATCCATGCACTATCCATGCTTTATCCATGCCTTTGCTACGGAGTATCTACGCAGTGTCTTATACTGAAAAAACTTTTGGATGACAAAGTTGTCATTTATAATTTGTCAAAATAGGAGAATGTATCTTCAAATTGACAGCTTTTGTTAATTATGACTAAGTACTTGTTAAAATCGAGGAATTAATTTTTAACAAAGTTTATAACCTTTGCCTAATCGTTTAGGAAGTTTACTAAATAATTGCAAAAGTAATGTCGAACAAACAAACTGTTTACAAAAGGGAATTAATAAAGTATCTCTACTTTAATAAGTCAATTTCTTGTGCGGATTTGAGTATTTTGACAAATAAGAGCCTTCCTTATACCACAAAGTTTTTAAATGAATTAATAGAAGAGGGAAGTGTTGTTGAAACGGGTTTTGCCAATTCAACCGGTGGACGCAGAGCTCAAAACTATTCCTTAAAACCGGATTTGGGCTATATAGTATGCGTAGCCATGGATCAACTTATCACTAACATCGGCATACTGGATATGCATAATAATATTGTTGGCAAAGTAGAAAAGATTAACCTCCCCCTAAAAGATAATCCCCAGGCACTTTCACAACTACGAAATAGTCTCGTACAGCACATCAGCAAATCGGCAATTGACAAAGAAAAGCTGGTAGGAATAGGAATCAGCATGCCTGGATTTGTAGATGTAAAAAAGGGTATTAATTATATGTTTCTTCCATCAGGCAATGAAAGTATTGTAAGTTATATACAGCAAGAAATTGATGTTCCTGTATTGATAGATAATGATTCAAGCCTGATAGGCCTTGCAGAACTGAGACTGGGAGAAGCGCGTCATCATAAAAATGCAATGGTCATTAACATTGGCTGGGGCGTAGGACTGGGAATGATACTCGATGGGAAATTATTTCGGGGGCATAATGGATTTGCAGGCGAGTTCAGCCATATACCTGTATTTAAAGACAATCAAAAGATATGCAGTTGCGGGAAAACAGGATGCCTGGAAACGGAGACCTCCTTACTGGCCATTATCGGTAAGGCGATAGCCGGTTTACAAAAAGGCAAGATGTCGGTATTGAGCAATTTATCATTTGAGCATGCGGAAGAATCATGTATTGCCATAATGGAAGCAGCATCTAAAGGAGACACGTTTGCCATAGAACTATTCTCAGAAGCGGGCTACAATCTTGGCTTAGGGATAGCGATACTTATTACCTTACTCAATCCTGAAATAATCATATTAAGCGGTCGGGGAGCCGCAGCGGGCAAACTATGGTTAGCGCCTATACAGCAGGCCATTAATGAGCATTGCATACCCAAGATAGCGGAAGATACACAGCTTAAAATTTCGACCCTGGAGCAAAGAACAGACCTGGTGGGAGCAGCGGCATTGATGATGGAAAACTATGACACAGCCCACC
>JGI20206J14855_1000263_pt1 | contig 19234 bp, 17 predicted proteins | sample NGESurdeep092012_6_FD_14855 | JGI IMG/M metagenome (IMG submission 14855) | reverse complement strand
CGCTTCTGTTCGAGCTCACTGTCACGACGTTCGTCCACCTCGAGCCAGTGCTCGAGGTGGAGGGGCCGAAGTCCCATGGCCATACGCCAGCCCCTGGGCTCGAGCGGGACGTACGGAAAGTCGCTCACGCGCGGCCGCGCTTACGTAACACGAACCAATAGATGCAAAAGACCGTCGCCGGCACCGCAATGACGATGACGCGCGCCTCGGGGAGCACCACGCCTCGATGGACACTCACGATGGTCGTCGTGGTGGTGAAGGCCTCGATGATTGCGCTCAACCGCACTGTCTCCTTACGCGTTCACGACTCGGCCGGCGAAGACGAGCCGAAAGTAAATTGCTGCGCCTGCTTCTCCTGCTGGTCTATCGACGTTTCGAGGCGTTCGAGGATGTTCGAAATCGCCAGGTCCTGGGCGAGCAGGTGCTTTTGAATCTCTTCGGACTCCTTCAATACCGCCTCGGCGTCCTTGTACGTGTCCTCGGAACGCTTATCGGCGGCGCGAGCCTGGATGTTCTGTCCCACGATGATGATTGGCAGCAAGACGAGTTGGAGGAACGAACTCGAGAGCCACACGATGACGAAGAACGTGCCCTGTTTGATGGCGTCCGGCAGAGCGAACAGGGCGATGATCGTGAAGATGTACGCCATCCACATGGTTCCCGCCACCAGGGTGACGCGAAGTCCGAATCTCGCGTTGATGCGGACGAACGGGTTCGGATGGTTGAGGTGGCGCAGGTCACGAGTCTTGGTCGGGCCATCGAGCTTTCGCTCCTCGAGCCACGGGTGTCGCACGTACTCATAAATATTCGGCATATCGGAATTCTGACATGCGCCCTCGCCATGCTCAGTCGGCGATGAAATGCGACCGATTTAGCACCGGAAGCTGGCAGAGACACGCCGTGGCGCGAGGCACAGCGATGATGCGGTCGGCCGCGGGCGAACGTCGTCCAATCGTTGACGCACCATGAAAGGACGTGCCCGAGACGACAAACCCCTTAGGTCGCGTCGAAATCGAACCATCCCGGACGAGCTCTCCAGTGCCCCCCGCGTTCGAGCAGGTCAAGCACCCCTCGTTGCAAAGAAGTTTCGCGTGGTAGATCGGCGATTGTCATACTCGGCCGCTGAAAGATGAAGCCGAGGGTCTCGTCGTCATTGTCGTACCAACCGTCGAGCAGATTGAAGCGCCGTTGAAACTGCAAGATGTTGCTCGCGGGATTGAGGAACTCGCCCAGCTGCGCGTCCAACAACCACGACTGGCACGTGGCCAGGCGTCGCTGTTCGACCGGCCACAGGGCGCCCAGCACCTCGCGGGCCCGGGCGAATGTCACGTCGAGGTCGCGCGGGGCGAGNGTGGTGCGGTAGGGAATATGGAGACCGACCGAAGGGTCGCCGCGCCGAAACCCAACACCCAAAGCGCGANNCTCCACCTCTGAATACCACGGNTCGGGCGAGAGATTCCCGACGCCGAGATTCACTCGGTGAAACTGGAGACTCCCGATGTGCACCATCTCGCCGCGCAGTATCGGCAGCAACCACCAGCCGGGTTCGAAGCCGACGCTTCCCTTCTTTCGTTCATGGACGAGCACGTGACGAGGCATAACCGTCATCGTCGATTCGACGACGTCCGTCGGACAACCACCTTCTCGCAGGAATTCACACGCCGCGTCGTAACAGAGGGCGAAGAGATAGAAGTAGAGGAATCGACCATTCGCACCCGCGTCGTCAAGGTCGTCCCAGATCGGAATGTGTGCGTCGATGTCACCGCGGGTGTCGTCGACCCACTCGACGAGTGACGCGAGGAGCGACGCCCACTCATCGTCGGCGCGGAACTCCTCCCACTGCGCCAGGACCATAGTGAGTACGGCGTCCGGTACGCGCACCTCACGAAGCGTGCGTTCGATTGTGGTCGCCTCCAAATCGCAAACGTGCTCCCGAGCGATCTTTGACGGCGTCGCTAAGAACTCTCGCATTTCGCCAATAGTGGCTTCGACGCGGCGCACCAGAGTTCGTCGAGAACGCTCAGCGGACCAAATCGGGCGAGGTCTCCATACCTTGATTCCACACGGAGCGAGCGATGATCTTCGTCGTATCGGCGCGGTAGCTGTACTTGTTGGCGATGTCGCGAATCTCCTCGAGGAGGCCTTCGTTCAACGTCGTGGAATCCAGTCCGAGCGCGATGAAGCGATCACGATTGACGTTGAGTTCGTTCTCCACCGCCTCTTTGCGAGGATTCGGCAAATTAGCGATCTTGACGCCCGTCTCCTTGGCGATCAGTTCGGCGAGTTCGATCACGCGATACGTCTCGGTGACTTGGTTGAAGACGCTGACCTGCTCACCGCGACTCGGCGGGTTCTCCAACGCGATCTGGATGCACCGGACCGTGTCACGGATGTGGATGAAGGCGCGGGTCTGTCCGCCCGTCCCGTGCACCGTCAATGGGTGACCAATCGCCGCCTGCATCAAGAAGCGATTCAAGACCGTGCCGTAGTCGCCGTCGTAGTCGAAGCGATTGATCAGACGCTCGTCGAGAATCGTCTGCGGTGTTTGCGTACCCCACACGATGCCCTGGTGAAGATCGGTGATGCGCAACCGGTCGTTCTTCGCGTAGAACGCGAAGAGCAGTTGGTCGAGCGTTTTGGTCATGTGATACACGGATCCGGGATTGGCCGGGTGCAGGATCTCGCGCTCGATCTCGCCGTCGGGGGTGGGCACCTTCACGGTGAGATAGCCCTCGGGAATCGGGGCCGAACCGGACCAGCCATAGCCGTAGACGCCCATCGTGCCGAGGTGCACGAGTGCCGTGTCGAGACCGCTCTCGACGATCGCGACCAGCACGTTGTGCGTGCCGCGCACGTTGTTGTCGACCGTGTAGCGCTTGGTGGTGGCGCTGCGCATGGAGTACGGCGCCGCGCGTTGCTCACCGAAGTGCACGATCGCGTCGGGTCGCTCATCGCGTAGCAGTTCGAGGAAGCGCTCGTACTCTTGGGCGAGGTCGAGGTGGACGAAGCCGATGTCCTTGCCCGTCAACTCCTTCCAGGTACGAATTCGCTCGCCCATCGGTCGAATCGGGGTGAGCGACTCGACCTCGAGTTCGAGGTCGATCTCGCGGCGGCTGAGGTTGTCGACGACGATGACGTCGTGACCCTTGTCGGAGAGGTGGAGTGTCGTGGGCCAGCCACAGAATCCGTCACCGCCGAGTACCAGTACCTTCATGCAATCTCCTCATTCGAAGCCGCCACGACGGTTTCAACCAAGTATCGAAGCCCCGATTGAGAGGAATCTTTACCCTTAGACCTTACCAGCGACTGAAATCTCGTTCAGTTCCCGAGAGCCGAACACGCGCCGAATGGCGTTGGATGAATGCGCCTAGGACCTCGCGATCGACTCAAGGATAGCCGGGATGATCGTGGTCCCGTAGGCCTCCAGAGTCTCGGAGTTCGCGTCGTGCTGTAAATACAGAGCGAACTGGTCGACACCGAGCGCGCGCAACACTTCGAGGCGTTCAATGTGGCGCTCGGCGGGACCCAACAGACAGAATCGATCGATAACTTCGTCCGGCACAAATTCAGTGTGCGTGTTGCCGGCGCGTCCGTGTTCTGAGTAGTCGTAACCCTCGCGGCCCTTGATGTAGTCGGTCAGCGCGACCGGTATCGATGAACCGGTATCGCTGCCGTATCGTTCGACGATGTCGGCGACGTGATTACCGACCATTCCTCCGAACCAACGACACTGGTCACGCTGGTGCGCCACGTCCTCGCCGACGTAGGCCGGGGCCGCGACACAGAACGTCAACGCGGCCGGATCGCGTCCGGCGTTCTCGGCCGCTTCGCGCACGGCCGTGATCATCCATCGCGCGATATCGGGATCGGCCAATTGCAGGATGAAACCGTCACCGACCTCGCCGGCGAGCGTCAGTGCCTTGGGCCCGTAGGCCGCCACCCAGACCTCGAGTTCGCTGCCCTCGACCCACGGGAAGTGAAGCACCGAACCGTGGTACTCGACCGAATGGCCATTCGCGAGCTCGCGAATCACCTCGATCGATTCGCGCAAGGTGGCGAGCGTCGTCGGCTTGCCGTTCGTCACGCGAACCGCGGAGTCGCCGCGGCCGATGCCGCAGACCGTGCGATTGCCGTACATCTCGTTCAACGTCGCGAAGAGACTCGCGGTCACGGTCCAATCGCGGGTCGCGGGATTGGTGACCATCGGACCGACCTTGATCGTGCGCGTCGAGGCGAGTATCTGGCTGTAGATCACGAACGGCTCTTCCCACAGAATGTGCGAGTCAAAAGTCCACGCGTAGTGGAAGCCGAGTTGTTCAGCGCGCACGGCCAGTTCCACGACGTGAGAGGCCGGCGGATTCGTCTGCAACACCACACCGAACTCCATGATCACTTCCTTCGCTTGATGGTCACGTTGAAGAGACAACGCGACGTCCGCTACACCAGATACTGACTGAGGCCCCGTCGCAAGAACTTCCCGTGCCCCACCGCGCCGGTGAACGTATTGTTCTCCACGACGACGCGACCGCGCGACAGCACGGTCACGACGCGACCATCAATGTGCGTGCCCTCGTAGGCCGAGTAGTCCATGTTCATGTGGTGCGTCGTCACGCTGATGTCGGTGGTGCCCTTGGGGTCGTAGATGACAATGTCGGCGTCCGAGCCCGGCGCGATCACTCCCTTACGCGGGTACAAACCGAACATCCGTGCCGGGGTCGTGGAGGCCAACTCCACCCACCGTGACAGCGTTATCTCGCCGGTGACGACGCCCTGATACAGCAAGTCCATCCGGTGTTCGACCGAGCCAATGCCGTTCGGAATCTTCGAGAAATTGCCCAGTCCCAGTTCCTTCTGGTCCTTCATGCAAAAAGGACAGTGGTCGGTGCTGACGACCGAGACGTCGTTCGTGCGAAGAGCGCGCCACAGTGAATCCTGGTGTCCTTCGGCACGCGAACGAAGCGGCGTCGAGCAGACGTAGGCCGCTCCTTCGAAGCCCGGTTTCGAAAGATGCTCTTCGAGACTCAAGTAGAGGTACTGGGGACAGGTCTCGGCAAAGACATTGGCGCCGAGGCCGCGCGCACGCGCGATCGTCTCCACGGCGTCGCGCGAACTCACGTGCACGATATAGAGCGGAGCCTTGGCGACCTTGGCCAGCATGATCGCTCGATGCGTCGCCTCCTCTTCCAACTCGACCGGTCTCGTCAGCGAGTGATAGCGGGGATCGGTCTCTCCGCGCTCGAGCGCCTGGGCGACGAGGACGTCAATGGCCGGGCCGTTCTCCGCGTGCATCATGATCGTGGCGCCCAGGTCCGAGGCCGATTGCATGGCGCGAAGGATCTGTCCGTCGTCGGAGTAAAAGACGCCGGGATAGGCCATGAAAAGTTTGAAACTCGTGACACCTTCGTTGTTCGTGAGATCGGTCATGGCCGTGAGGGCCGCGTCATCGACGCCCCCGATTATCTGGTGGAAGCCGTAGTCGATCGCGCAATTGCCGTCGGCCTTCTCGTGCCACGCGGCCAACCCGTCGTGCACGTCTTCTCCGGTTCGTTGCAGGGCGAAGTCCACGATGGACGTCGTGCCACCGAAGGCCGCGGCGATCGTGCCCGTTTCGAACGTGTCCGACGCATTCGTACCGCCGAAGGGCATCTCCATATGGGTGTGGACGTCGACGCCGCCGGGAATGACATATTTGCCGGTCGCGTCGAGCACCCGGTCACAGGTGGACTTCACGCTTTCGAAGTAGCCGGGCGTCCCGAGCGCGGCGATCTCGTCGCCGTCGATCAATACGTCGTAGTCTTGAGCTCCCGTCGCCGAGAGCACCTGACCGCCAGTGATGAGTATGCGCGCCATTGGTTACCAGTCGGTCAGGGGTTCGTACATGTCGGGACGTCGATCGCGGTAGAAGGCCCACTGTTCGCGAACCTCCTTCAAGAGGTCCATGTCAAGGTCGCGCACGACGACCTCCTCCTCGGTGGTGCTCGCCACTTCACCCACGAACTGTCCGCGGGGATTCACGAAGTAGCTCTGACCGTAGAAGTCGTTCGCGCCGAGCTCTTCCACGCCCACCCGATTGATGGCCCCGACGAAGTATTCGTTCGCCACCGCCGACGCCGGCTGCTCGAGTTGCCAGAGGTAGGCCGAGAGACCGCGACTCGTCGCCGAGGGATTGAAGACGATCTTGGCGCCGGCGAGGCCCAGGGCGCGCCAGCCTTCGGGGAAGTGCCGGTCGTAACAGATGTAGACGCCGATTCGCCCGACCGCCGTATCGAAGATCGGATAGCCGAGGTTGCCCGGACGAAAGTAGAACTTCTCCCAGAATCCACTCACCTGAGGGATATGGGTCTTACGGTACTTGCCGAGGTACGTGCCGTCGGCGTCGATGACGGCGGCCGTGTTGTAGAGCACACCCTCTTGCTCCATCTCATAGACCGGGAGGATCATGACCATGTTCAGTTCGGCCGCGAGCGCCATGAAGCGCTGCGTCGTGGGTCCCTCCGGCACGGCTTCGGCGTAGTCGTAGTACGTCGCGTCTTGCACTTGGCAAAAGTACGGACCGTAGAAGAGCTCTTGGAAGCAGATCACCTGCGCACCTTGTGCGGCGGCGCCACGAGCGTGGTGCTCGTGAAGGTCGATCATCGAGTCCTTGTCACCGGTCCACGCCATTTGCACCAGCGCTGCTCGCACGATGTCGGCCATTGAGCCTCCTTACGAGTGATCACGACAGTCGTGTCCCTACGAATAGAAAGAACCATAGACAAAGTTCTCCGACGACGTTCGCGGGCAGTGGTCGCAATCGAGGGGTGTCGTTGAACTATTGGCGTGTGACGATCGGTTTGGATGACGGACCGAGGCGCATCCCGGGCGGCGGAGCGCAGTACCTCGTGAGCGTGCCCGCCAGCGCGTTGACGAACGTCAACTCTCTTTTCGCCGGAGGAACAATTGCCACCGGCGTGCCGTAGCCGGTCACCGTTTCCGTCGCGCGCACGATGGCGAATGTTCGGTCCTGCGTCGCCGACGCGGTGAACATGATTCGGCCAATCGTTCCCGCCGAGGTGACGTCGATTGTTATTGCACGTGCCCCCAAGGGGCCCTCCGTCGTAGGGTTGACCAACCACGTCGGGAGTCCTCGCTGCTTTCGGCTGACGATGCTCGAGTCGCGCGGCGCGCCGATGGTCACCGCGTACTGGTGCATCGAAACGCCGTCGACGTTGCGCGTGCCCTCGTCCTTCAACACGGCGCCCCCACGAGTCAACAACGCCAGACCGGCGAGGGGGCTTCCGGTCGATCCCAACGCCGATGGCCGATTCGACGCCTTGAAGGGCAGGGAGATCCACGGTGTCGGGAAGCTGGCGCCGACCGTGCCCCCCAGCTTGAGGTACATGATGCGATTGGAATACACCATCGACTCCGTACCCAACTGAGCCAGCGCGCCCTTGTAGTCGAGTGTGGCACTACAGGCGTCCGTCTGAAGGTCGCATTTTCCACTTCCCTCGGCCGTGCCGATCTGACCTTCGACGTCAATCGACTCTGAAATCACGAGGTCGGCGGTGTTGTTCGCGAGCGTCGAGACCAGAGCGCCGCGAACAGCCGTATCTGCACCGACTGACGTCGGTCCAGATACCCGAAGAACGACGACGATCACTCCGACCACAACGACGAACGCGATTCCAAAGATTGCGACACGCTTCGAAACGCCCGAAGTGACCAGGCTCGTCTCAATTCGCGACGCCCCACTCGGCTGATTCGACCAGTCGGCCATTGCCAACTCTCTTCTCTTGATCTATAAGAGAGAGTATCGCCGGGCGCCACTACCGGGACCCGTGGCCGAGGTTGAACCGGCGCCCGAACTCAATCCTCCACGTGATTAGTTCAAAATAGTTTCTTAAGTTGCCAAGGGCGCTCCGACGCCGTAGGTGCTAGACGACGTCAACCACGAGGGCACCAGCACTCGATGCCGACGTTCCGTTTTAGGGTCGGCAATGCAAGTTCTGCATGAGAAGACGTCACACTAACGCGTCAATCGACGGTACGTCTTCAGGGGCGAGTGATGAACGGTTGGCCGCCCAGGCGTCGAGATCATTCGAGTCAATCGATTTGCCAACAATGCGCTTGGCAATGACAGTGAGGCCCTCGTGGTGATTCAGGGCGTGCGCTCGCAGTCGATTGAATGCAAAATCCTTTTCGCAGTTCGTCGCTTGGCGAATCATCCCGACCGCCTGTTCGATGATGACTCGACTATTGATGGCGTTGCTCAATTGGGTGTTCGACGTGCTGGCGTCGAATGTCGTTTGGTGTTGCAGAATCGCAATCGTCGCCACGTCGGCGAGTCCACGCGCCACGACCACGTCGTCATCGGAGAGCGAGCCTTCTTGGGTGCGAAAGAGGTTGAGCGCGCCAATCGTGCGACCACGAAGGCGCATCGGCAGACAGTGCACGGCGTGGAAGCCTTGGGTAATCGCTCGGGGCGCAAACATCGGCCATCGTCCATCGGTTTCACTCAGCGCTTCGCTCGTGACGGCGAGTCCGTTTCGAATGCAGTCAACGCAAGGACCATCACTCGCATGAATCTGGAAGATCTCCAGATTTTTCATTGACTCACTCGAAGAGGCGATGAATTGGAGTTCGCCATTGGGAGAAGCGAGCATGACGCCTGCGGCATCGACGTCCACCGCCTCTACACAACGATGACTCAATACGGTAAGCACATCAATAACGTCGTAGTCGTCGACCAATTTATCTGCCAATTCCACGAGCGTCGCAATCAAAAGCGATTCTCTGTTCATACGTCGCGACCTCCGTCACGCAACACGTAGCCGCTCGATTTCTCTCTTAGAGATGTCTCTCCCCGACAGTTTCTCGTTGAGGAAGTCCCGATTTGATCGCGTGATGCCATGATGAGAGATCAACGCCTCATAAGAACAACTACGAGAATGATTATGAGAATCAAGACGACTGCTCCGCCACCTATATACATAGCAAGTACTCCTTCGCAAAGTGTTTGACGTTGTTCGACGCCGACGCCCCGAGAGAACATTTAGAGAATCTCGGGGAGATGCAAGACGGGCGGGGCCTTGCATCTCCCCGCGAATCGGGGGCGAGCGTCGTCGTCAGTTTCGGTGAGGGTTGCTGCTTAAGCACAGCGAACCATCATGACGGTACGTCGTAACCTCGGAAGGGAGTCCGAGGCACGCCGAAAAGCTCGGTAAGAGTGTCGAGCCCCATCGGTCCCGCCGCCACATACAGCGGCGAGGGAATGGTGACGTGAAAATGACTGTTTGACCAGTGAAATTACTATCTCGGCAGTTGTTTGCAACTCAATTGCCGCGACGTCCGTCGACTCGTACTCATTGGGGTAGCCCCCGATATCTCCGACAACCACGACCAACGGATTGGGCGTCGCCGTCGAAGGAATGACCACGTCAAGACCGAGGATGCTTCCCGCCGTCTTTTTTGTACACGTGGACAACATTTTAGACACCACGTTCGTGGCAATTTCTTACAGAAGCATGCGCGCGCACGAATCCTGTTGACAGCGAAAGCTTCAACGTGCGTGAAGACTCTTTTTGGTCAACAGATTTCACTTCGTGCTCCTCCAAATTTCCCGACGAAGTGCCGGGTGAAGAGGATGCGAGGTCTGGACGTCCTAGGTAAAATCTACTATCAATTCCCCGTCGGTCAACCGCGGCCTTTGAATACGACCCTGATTCCAGCATCCGCCCTGCACGGATTTCACCAGAGCCTGTTACTGTGCCCTTAAGGACGTCCAGACCCAGCTTCCCTCTCGCCCGACAAACAGTCAGGCACTAAGAAGAAGGTGTGAAATGGGTCTTCCCGGTATGGTCTTAAGCGCCATTGTCGCTGCCGCAGGAGCAATTATGTATTGGGCCGTCACCTATCAAGGGACCGGCTTTCGCCTCTCGACCGTGGGGCTCATCCTTATGATCGCGGGCGCGTTCGGGTTCGTGGTTTCGGCGATCGTATTCGCCGTTTCGCGCGGACCGGTGAGCACCGGGCATCATGAGATGAATCGTGAAGTAGTTGATTCCGCTGGAAACAGCAGTTCGGTCCACGAGGACTCAAAGTAGGGCCGCTCGACGAGTAGCCACATCGGCCATCACCCACGACACATGAAAATTGTGCGATTGCGAGATGCTTGCGCTGTCGATGAACCTTCGAAGACCCCAAATTTAGTAAGGGGTCCTCACTATCTACATCGGCGGCGGATTGGTCGTGTTGATTGTCATCGTCCTTGTCGTGTTCATTATGAAGCGACGAATCGTGAGATGGCTCGTCAACGATGCGGCATGCATTCGATAGAAACAGACGACAAGGTTGACCAGATGGTAGGCGGCATCAAACCAACAAGCGAGAAAATCAAGGATGCTGTCAGAAAATAGAACCGAAAATCGTTCGGCAGTCGCCGACACATTGTCGTCGGCTAGGACCAAAGAGCCCCCCTCTTTGGTCCTTGCCGACGATATCAGTACAACGAGCGAAACTGTCAGCACGCCTGCAGCAAATTCGATGAACGTGCGCTGGCCGCTTCTTCCCCGCCCCCGTGGTCCGCTTAGTTCCGCAGTGATCTCGGCATTTCGGCGCGAGCCAGGGACCCTCGGTGTCACCCCTCCAGTCTCGGGAGTCGATGCGCTCAGTGATGATGACTTTTCGCTGGCGCTCTATCTCTGTTACGAAATTCACTATCGGGGCGTGACAAACAACAACTGGGAATGGGATCCAGACCTACTCACGTTTCGCGCGGAACTCGAGAGAGCCTTCGAAAGTCGACTTCGTGAGGAGACTCCACCGGTCGAATCTCTTTTTCCCTTTGACGTGGCCACGACGCTCGATGAGACGATTGGAGCATCGTCCGGGCCATCGCTGTCCACCTATCTCCTCGAGACTGGAACATTGGATCAATTCCGAGAGTTTTGCGTCCATCGATCCGCGTATCAGTTGAAAGAAGCGGACCCCCATACCTTTGGTATTCCGAGATTGTCCGGAGAAGCAAAGGCAGCAATGGTGGAGATCCAGTATGACGAATATGGATCCGGCAATGCCGCGGCCATGCACTCCACCCTCTTCGCCAACACCATGCGTGCACTGGGACTCGACTCTTCGTATGGTTCGTACGTCGACGTCATTCCCGGAGTGACCCTGTCGACGGTGAACCTAGTCTCCATGTTCGCCCTGCACCGACGCTGGCGCGCGGCACTCGTCGGGCATCTCGCCGTCTTCGAAATGACGTCGGTGGAGCCGATGGGACGATACAGTCGAGCGCTCGAGCGCTTCGGCATCGGACCCGAGGGTCGACGCTTCTATGACGTGCACGTGACAGCGGACACGCGTCACGGAGCAATCGCGCGTGACCGTATGGTCACCGGATTGATTCGTGACGAACCGGAGTTAGCGCCGGATCTCTTATTTGGAGTCGCGGCCCTCTTGATGCTCGAAAGGCGATTCTCGACGCATTTGCTCGACGCCTGGGCGGACAACCTTTCGTCGCTCGTCCCCTGGGGGCTTACCGTCGATTGACGCGATGCGATACGTCCGCTCATGCGCACCGTACTGCCCCCAGCTCACTTGGAGTTTGGCGACTGCCACACTGGTCGCCGGTGAACACGGGCCGCAGTTCGAGAGAAATCTGATTGGGCGGCCCTAGTGAATATGGCTCACTTCGTGCGGCTGGAGGGATTTGAACCCCCGACACTCGGTTCCGAAGACCGATGCTCTATCCGCTGAGCTACAGCCGCATTGATCTCTCTTACTGACATTGACGCTACGAACTATGTCGTCCACACAATCCGAAGGGCCATCGTAGTACCGGCACGTGTTGCTGACTCACAACCTCGGCAATGGATCGTGGGCGACATCATCTCGAAGAATTCATTGCTCTCGCCGATAGCGGCCAGTTGATGCAACTGCAGGCATTCGAACACCCCGACCCGACATAGGAAAAAACAATGGCGGCCGATGACCGAGGCCACCGACCGCCATAATTGACAGCGAACGATCAGGTTCTGACGTGACTCCCTAAGAACCGGTGTATCCGCCAGTAGCGAGACCGATGATGCTCGCGTCATACGCGGCGTACGCCAGGGCAATGTTCGCGTCGAGAATTCGGTGATTCTGGGCGACGAAAATCGACGTGTTCCCTGGGTAACCTTGAGGTGTCTGGGCGAGCACGATGCTTTCAACGCTCACAATTCTTGTTGACCAGTTTGAAAGACGCTCGACGTAATTGTTGTAGTGGTTAAGAGCGTTTTTGTAGCCCGGTAGACCGACGATTGACGCAGTTTCTGATTGAAGCGTCGATTCGTTGCTCTGCATCGTCGCAACCTGACTTGCCACAACCGAGGCTTCGATCATCTCGAACACTTGTGGCGACATCACCGCGTACACCCGGTTGTCCTTTAACATCGCGGCGCGGTCTGCGTTGAGTTGCGCTTTAGTGGTGTCTGTCGGAACCTTCGCAATCAAGGCATTAATGCTCGCTTCTTCTGTCGAAAGGCGTGCTTGGAGTGTCGACGAAGTACTCACGCTCAGCGAAGTCGCTGCCGTCACGTCTGTGACAAGGTGCCCGAGTTGCGTTGCGCGGTTTGCCAACTGGACTTCGAGCGCCTTTTGCGCCGCAATGAAACTGGCACTTGGAGCGGCGGCTGTAGTTGTGGTCGACGAGGCGTAAGCAATGGTTGGAATGCCGATACCCATGGCGGCGACTAGCGCGAATGCCACCAGAGATCGGGTCGTTACGTTTTTCATTCGTTCTCCTTTCAAAGGAACAATCCTCAAAGTAGAGAGCGCATTTGTGAGAGTCGTGTGAAGATGCTGTTAGATGGCTGAGAGATAGTTCCGACATTGGTGTGAAATGACGTAACGCTCCGGTCGTTCGCACAAGAGCATCCTTCGGCCAAAGTCGCCCTTATCTTCCTGCGGGGATGGGTGAAACGCGTGAAACGCGAAATAGCGCAAACACAGTTCTGGACCAAGACTCCTTGGTCTTGGATGCGGGCGGCTNACGAGTCAGGTTCTCTGAATGCTCCGGCAATCATCCGAAGCACTTGAGCCGATACTCACAACTTTGTCGTGATCACCATCACCTTGTCCACGGACGAAGTCGTGACGATCTTGATAGAAACATGCACCGAAACTCGTTGCACAAAAAAGTTCGCCACGCCATCGGCTCTCCGGCGCGCGAGCGTCTTGTCGTCATGCGCATACCCAATGATTGTGATGGAGCCTCCAGCAGAAAGTCTTTTGGCGAGAGCACTCAGAACACCCTTTGCCCGGAGTGAGAGGACCATCGAGTTTCTCGCGTAAGTGACCTCTCTCGGCGTGGGGATCGACGCTGCGGGCGTGGGTGGCGCTACGAGGATTGGTGGCGCTGCGGGCGGAATCGGTGTGATGGTAACTGGAGGGCTTGGGGGTGCTCCACCGCCACCGCCACCGCCACCGCCACCGCCACCGCCAGATGTTGCGACGACGATGAAGGACTGTTGAACCTGGACGGCCGAACTGTACGCGTCGCTCGCCCCGGAACTGAGATCGTTGAGGTCGATGATGCAAGTACCGTCAGTCGTGAAGCTCACCACATCCGCGTTGATCGCGCAGCCGGTCGACTTGCCATCAATGGTTATCTCCACGCTGTCACCCGAGGTCGCGGTTGCGCTCGGTGAGTACGTGGCGCCACCGACTACGGCGTTGGTCGGTGCGTTGGTGCTCGACGTGATGACATCGACGATCGACCCAGGCGGGACCAGGCGTGCGTTATAGGTCGACGGCCCACCAGCGGTGACTGCCACCGCGCCGAACATGGGCTGTGGCGAGGCGTACGGCGTCGTGACGGTACCACCACACGTGGGGTCTACGACCACGTCGTAGGAGTCAGTCGCCAGGCCGAAGACGGTGTACGTTCCATCGGCCGCGGTGATCGTCGATCCACCGATTCCGCCGTCGATCGAAGTCACCGACACGCAGACACCCGCAACGTCCGACCCGCCGACGGCAGCGCTCACTGTCCCGGTGATACTTGCAGCGAAGGCCAATTCGGCGTTAACTCCGGTCGCCGGGGACAACACCGACGTGGAAACGGTCGACGCTCCCGACACGGACGGCGCCCCCGAGGGCGTGTTGTTGTACCACTGCGTGACGTAGTTACGTCCTCCGCACGGATACGTGTAGAACTCGACGTTGTAACTACCCGCCGCGATACCAGAAATCATGTACACGCCATCAAGCGCGGTCGTCGCTTTCTCAACTGCGCCACCGCCGACAGGGAACGCCCACACGCACATGTTGCCTATGTCAGCTCCGCCTACTGCCGCACTCACGGTCCCGGAGATGCTCGTGCTCACCGACATCACGGCATTGGTGCTGGTTGCCGGGGACGCCACGGTCACGGCAACGGCCAACGCTCCCGACGTCGACGGCGCCCCCGATGGCGTGCCGTTGTACCACTGCGTTACATAGCTGCCCCCGCACGACCCCGCGGAGAATTCGATGTCGTAGCTACCAGGTGAAAGCCCCTCAACTGTGTACGTCCCGTCGGCCGCGCTGGTGCCGGGGGTACCAGCGCTCGTGGTGGCGCCCAGCGGGAACGCGTTGACGCAGATACCCGCGAGGCCGGCTCCCCCTAGTGACGCGCTCACCGTCCCGGAGATGCTCGAACCCGACGACATCGTGGCGCTGACACCGGTTGCCGGGATTGCCGCGGAGACGGCAACCAAGGTACCCGGGGCCGACCGCGTTCCCGACGCCGAATCGTTGTACCACTGCGCAGCGAAGTCCCCGGCGCCGCACCCGGGAACGAACAAGACGCCGTAGCTGCCAGGTGCAAGCCCGGAAATCGTATACGTGCCATCGACAGCGGTAGTAGCGGCCGCAGAAATTCCAGTGCCGTTGAGGAACGCTTCGACGCAGATACCGCCAAGGTCACCGCCCCCCAGCGCCGTAACGACTCCCGAAATGGTCGCGGCAGTCGAAGGTGGGGCGCCGAACCATTCTTGATACGCGTCGAGCGAAAGCGGCGTACTTGCTCCGAGGGCTAGGGCCTTTGAGTTTGTGCCTCCCCCACCATCGAAATAGGTTTCGAAGGCGAAGTCTCCGTTGGCGACCGTCGATCCCATGCCGTTGATGTACCCCGGATCGTCCCCTGAGGGGATCGTCGAGAGTCCCCATTCAGGAAAGCTCATGGGTTTTCCCTGCGCGGCCGCGAACGCCTCAAAATCTGTGAGCCCAAAGGGCTCATTGGCGAGTTGCGAGAAGGTCACCGATGTATTGGGAGAGTTGGAATCGACGTCATAGAGGTCGAGCCCCATGATGTCGATGTACGAGTTGCCGGGGTAAAAGTTGGCGTACGGGTAGCCCCCCTTACCGGCGTTGGGGTCCCAGTCAATGTGGAAGTTCTCCCCAGCCGCTTGACGCAGCGCGGTGACTTCATTGGCAAAGCACACGGCCCAGAGATTCTGTTCCTGCGTGGTGGTGCCCATAAAGTCCGCCTCCCACGTACCGTTCATCTCCGCGCCGAGACGAATGACCGAGTTCTGTAGACCGGCGGCGACAAGGTTCGTGCCGAGTTCGGCGGCGTAGGAATCGAAGTCACCGTTGGCGCAGGACTGCTCCCAACTCAAAGGGTTGCTCACATTCTCCAGGCTGGTGGGTATCAAGTCGACCTGCACGACGAGTTCGCGGGTTTGGGGCGATGCCGCAACCCACGCGGTATACCCGTACGACGCACCAGTGACCCAGGGATCTTCCCAGGCGGCCCACGTCGGCGCACCACTCAAGTACGCCGAGACGCACGTGACGGTCGAGTTAGTGAGAGCATCGAAACCGGTGACTGCGGCCTGAAGGGCGCTCAGCCCAGTGTCATCGAAATTTGGAGTGAGACATTCGCTACGCGATGGACCGGCGGTGATGGGTGCTTGCGATACCACGTGAGTTGACGTCACGCTCGCATTGGACGAGGCGGAGGCAATGGTTGCCGGAGCGACTGTCAGGGCCAGGAGTACTGCTGCTGTTCCAAACGCCATCATTGCGATTTTGAGAGTCTTCATCGTTACGCTCCGAATAGAGTCCGCCCTCGATCTTCTCGGGGCATCCTTTCACAATTCGACCGACCGGCACCGGCGGAATCTGAGGCCCGTCGTGGGACCGCCGAAATGGCCGTAAGTGGAAGGACAGGGCGGCTCCTTCTCGAAACCTGAGAAGCGAAACTGAGACGGTAGGGAACCGGGGCGTTTCATCAGATCTTTTGCGGAAAGAACCATCGTCGAACCAGCGGTTTTGACGGGAGGTCCTTACCCGTTCGGTGGCTCGATTTGTGGTCGCGTCCGTTGTCGCGGCCTCAGCTCTTCAGAGGAACAAGCCCACACGACTCGGCCACCAACGTGAACGAGCGCACTCGCGCTTGGTGCGAATGGGTCCGTGTGGAGAGCATCAGTTCGTCCGCCTGGGTTCGGCGTTGCAGGGAGACGAGGCCTTCGTGAACCGCCTGGGGATCTCCGATCACGTGGGTCGCCAGGGCCTCGTCGATGATCGTTTTCTCCGCCAAAGTAAGGAGATACACGTCGGCCTCTTCCGGGGACATCAGCAAGCCAACGTCGCCCGAACGGCGCTGGAGGATGCTGAGTGCCGTCGAGCGCGAGAGCCACTGAGCTTCGTCGGTTGTAGGTGCACAGAGCACGGAAACAGCGACCATTACTCGAGGTTCTTCGAGTAATAGGGAGGGTTGAAACGTTGATCGGTAGATGCTGAGCGCGGGGTCGAGGAGATTGGGAGCGAAGTGGTAGGCGAAGGCGAAGGGCAGTCCCATCATCCCGGCCAGTTGGGCACTGAAGGTGGACGAACCGAGCCACCACACTTCGGGGAGGTAGCCGCTACCCGGGTTGGCGAAAGGGTACGACGGGGGACCTTCGCGAGGCAGGAGGTAGTTGATCAGTTCGGTTACATCATCAGGGAAAGTGTCGGCCCCTCGGTCGGGGACCCTTCGGTCGGGGACCGCTCGGTCGGGGACCCTTCGATCGGTGGAGCGTCGTAGGGCCTGTGCCGTTTGGGGATCGGTGCCGCGCGCTCGGCCCAGTCCTAAATCGATCCGGCCCGGATGCAGCGCTTCGAGAGTCGCGAACTGCTCGGCCACGGCCAAAGGAGAATGGTTCGGCAATATCACGCCGCCCGCCCCAATTCTCAGGGTCGAAGTGGCGTTGGCGAGGTGCGCGACGAGCACGGCGGGAGCCGAACTGGCGATTGCTGACATGCTGTGATACTCCCCGACCCAATGTCGGTAGTAGCCGAGTCGTTCCACGATTCGCGCCATTTCCGTCGTTTCTCGTAACGCCTGGGCTGGCGTTGAACCAGTCGCTACCGTGGCGTGGTCAAGTACTGAGAGGGGAATCATTCGTCACTCACCGTAAGTCCTTCGCCTGGATGCGCTGGCGTTCGTCTCTGTGTCGATATAACCACAGAACTGTCGCCCCACCGTCAAACCCTTGGTCGATCAAGTTAATACGCTCGACGAGACCGAAATCTCCCGCTCCCGTCGACGCCATGCACCCCACGAGCCCTTGGCGAAAGTCCAGTTCGTCGTGCTCGCAGTTGCCGACCGCGTGGAAAAGAACGCCGCCATCCACTGGTCGTCATCCTTTTCCGACCGGTGAACTTAGGACGGTACCATCAGGCGATGAGCCAGACCTTCACTACCATTTTCGAACCCTTCAGAATTCATTCGGTCGAACCGTTACACATGACCACGCCAGAAGAGCGTTCATTCGCAATTGAACATGCTGGTTTCAACTTGTTCAACCTTCATGCCGAAGATGTTCTGATCGATCTGCTCACTGACTCTGGAACCGGAGCAATGTCTCGTGACCAGTGGGCCGCCATTCAACACGGTGACGAGAGTTACGCGGGTTCACCTTCGTGGTTTCGTTTTGAAGCCGCCGTGAAGGAGTTGTTTCCATTTCGTCACGTCATTCCAACTCATCAGGGCCGCGCCGCCGAGCGTATTCTCTTCTCAGTCGTTGGTGGACCGGGAAAGTTAGTCCCCAACAACACGCACTTCGATACGACGCGGGCGAATGTCGAATTCTCCGGCGCCGAGGCACGAGATCTGTTGATCCCTGAAGGACGCGACGCCGCGACGATTCACCCCTTCAAAGGGAACATGGATCTTGGTGCGCTCGAATCACTCCTCCAGGAGCGCGCGGCCACCATCCCCGTGGTCTTCTTGACCATCACCAATAACTCCGGCGGCGGACAGCCGGTCTCATTGGCCAATATTCGAGGCGTGAGTGAAATCTGTCGAAGGTACGCCGTTCCTTTCTTCTTGGACGCCTGTCGATTTGCCGAAAACGCGTGGTTCATCCATGAACGTGAAGAGGGCCAATCGCAAAGAGACATAAGCGACACTGTCCGAGAGATTGCGTCCTTGGCCGATGGTATGACGATGAGCGCGAAGAAGGACCCGTTTGGCAACATTGGCGGTTGGTTGGCCCTCAACGATGATGATCTCGCCGAGCAATGTCGCAACATGTTGATTCTGACCGAAGGGTTTCCGACCTATGGCGGGTTGGCCGGTCGAGACCTTGAGGCACTGGCTCAGGGTCTGAAGGAAGCGGTGCAACCGGACTACTTGCGCTACAGGATTCGCTCCACCGCGTATTTAGGTGACGCGCTTGACGCAGCCGGAGTTCCCGTCGTAAAGCCCATCGGGGGCCACGCGGTCTACCTCGATGCCAAGGCGTTGCTCAGTCACATTGCTCCATTGCAGTATCCGGGTCAGGCGCTCGCGGTAGCCCTTTACCAAGCTGGTGGTATTCGAAGCTGCGAAATTGGCACAGTGATGTTCGGCCGTCAACCTGACGGCACGGAATCGCCCGCCTCGATGGAGTTAGTCCGATTGGCGATTCCGCGGCGAACCTATACCCAGAGCCATATTGACTATGTGATTGAGGTCGTCACTTCGGTCGCCAAAGATGCTGCCTCCTTGCCTGGGTATCGAATGGTCCAAGAGCCGCAGACCCTGCGCCACTTCACCGCCCAATTCGAACCAATCGCATAGCGGCGCTTTATAAATTGCCGTAGTCGCCACGGTCAGGGCGTGACATTTCGCAAGTCCTGGTTGAGAGAGTCTGCTGTCGCTTCCCATTTCACGTCGTTTTTAGGCAGTGATTGAAATTCCATTGGTTATACTGTTTATCGATTATAAACAATGTAATATCAATGTTTTTCAGAAGTAATG
>JGI20206J14855_1000257_pt1 | contig 19486 bp, 14 predicted proteins | sample NGESurdeep092012_6_FD_14855 | JGI IMG/M metagenome (IMG submission 14855) | reverse complement strand
AAAACAAGGCTACTAAAAATGGATGAACAGCAGGCTGATTTATACCAAATTATTGGGGAAAATTGTTAGGGTGTCCCAACGCTTAAAACAGGAGGGTTCGTTCGTTTGCTATAAATTTGAATTGAAACCTTCTATATGAAATATATTCTTTCATTTCTCAATTACCATATGGATGTGTTCATTTGGATTTAAAGCAAAAGGACACCACTCTTTCTGATTTAATTAATTGCGTTACTTCAGGATAAAAATTAATTGCTGGTATTACAATGTTGTCAGAACTATTTTTTAAGTTTCTTTTTGACTACATCCCCCGGATATTTTAATGCAAGCTTTCTTATTTCATAGCTGAATTCAGTAAAGGTCTCTTTCCAAAGTTTGGCTTCTTCTTCTGTATATTCATAAAAACCTTTGCCATTAAGTATGCCTCTGCCCCCCTCTTTAACTATCTTATCAATCAACAAAGGAATATCTTTCTGATTACTCAGGGTAGGAAACAGGTCTTTCATAACAGTATGATATGCGGTAAGCCCGGTAAGGTCCATCCAACGAAATACGCCAACAAGTGTCATCCAATAACCTGCATTGTTGCGACAGGCTCTGTCAACATCTTCTACAGTTGCATAGCCATTTTCAACCAAAGAAAATGCTTCACGGTACATTGCATACATTAACCTGTTGGTTATGAATCCCCTGATATCCTTGCGAACCAGGGTTGGTTCCTTGCCCCATTTGTGAGAGAGCTCATAAAGCCATTCGCCCAATTTAATATCACTTTGGTCTCCACATATTATTTCTAAAAACCGGGTAGTATGAGAAGGTTCAGCCCAGTGAAGTCCAAAAAAGCGATTCGGATGTTGGGTATGTTGCTGTAATAAACTTACCGGAATAGCCGATGTATTGGATGTAAGCAATGCCTCGGGCGAAATTGATTCTTCAATCTTTCTATATACCGATTCCTTTATTTGTATATCCTCAATCGTACATTCAATAACCAGCTTACAATCTTTAAGTTCATTATAATCTTCGGTTATTGTAAGATATTGCGAGTAATAATCAGGATGATGCTGTGTCATATTCTCCATCAGAGATTTTTGCAAATGTTCCCTGATCCTTTCTTCTGCATTTATCAAATCATCCTTGATAGGCGCAATCGCCACTACTCTATGACCAGCTAGTAAAAGGCACGTTGTTATACTGCATCCCATCATTCCCAAACCAACAATCCCAATTGATATTTCTTCGCCCTGCATTTTTTTATCTTCCATATTTTATTATTTTCTTTTAAGGACGTATGAGAAATTTGATTTCGTTTAATAAACAGCTCTTCCTCCTGACAAATCATAAGTGAAACCTGTTGTAAAACTATTTTGTTCTGAAATAATGAAAGCAACAAGATCAGCCACCTCCTGCAACGTTCCGCAACGTTTCATGGGTATTTTATTTGTCATGTATGCTACCTGGGATTCAGGCATTGCATCAACAAGCGCGGTTCGAACAACGGCAGGAGCAACTGAGTTAATGGTGATGCCCGTTTCCGCATATTCCTTTCCCTGCACTTTTGTCATCGCGATAACAGCAGCCTTAGAAGCGGAATAGGCAAGCATACCGGCATTGCCTTCTTTGCCTGCGATAGAAGAAATATGTAAAATACGACCGTAATTATTTTTCATCATCACCGGCAAAACATACTTTGAGGTGTAATAAGATCCCATGAAATTTATGTCAAATACCTTTTTCAGATTATCAGTTTCGGTCTCATGACTTTTCAGATTCGTTTTTCCTGTGATGCCTGCGCTGTTTATCAATATCTCAATATGACCATATTTCATTTCAATCGCATCAATAACATTCTTTACATCGGCTTCTATGGTAACGTCAACCGCGAAAACAGATGTTTCGGATTTTAACTCAGACTTTATTTGTAAAAGATTTGTTTCATCAAGATCAAGTAAGGCAAGTCTTATCTTTAAATCCGACAATTTACTGGCAATCGCTAAGCCTATCCCGGAGGCAGCGCCAGTAATTACAGCAATCGTATTGTCAGCCATTTTTTTATATTTAGATTTTTGAAGAGCGAAAATAGATTCTTTGAGTTATTGGAATTTTATGATCCGTTTGCTTAAACAAAAATAACACAACTGGTTGTTTTTTAACCCAGATTTTGCAGTAGCTCAATTTATGCCAGTGTGTCTTAAATTTGGGTATGCGTATGCAACATGAATGCAGTGATAATATGGTAACTCAGTGGGGCGGGTAAAATACTATTTTTATATACCGGGTTTTCAAAAAAATATGTCAACTTTAGGCAGGTGCTGCTTCTTAAATCTTATAACTTTAATATTTGACTCAATACATAAATTTTGAATAAACATCCAATAAATTTTTTTTCCTTTATTTCAGCGTACTTTTTGAATTCCTTAATAAAAATGTTTTTTTTATTAAAAATTAAAATATTTTCTGAATAAAAAATTATTGACATATGCGAACATCTTTTTTACTTCTGCTGGTAGTTTTAGGTTTTCATTCCTTCGCTCAATCCGATGCAACTATTCGCGAATATGATTCGAGTTTTGTTACCTACCCTTTCTCCAATCCAAATCCTGTTCCCGATCCGGAAGCTATATTCTATCCTTATTTCCGTTACGATGGTTTTACGGATACTCCGGTTCAAAAAGAATGGAAGGTAGTAGAATTGGATAACGATTTTATTAAAGTAATCATCATGCCGCAGATAGGTGGTAAAATCTGGACAGCGATTGATAAAAAAAATGGGAAGCCCTTTATTTATGATAATGATGCTATTAAATTCAGGGATATTGCCATGCGTGGACCTTGGACGAGCGGTGGACTGGAAGCTAACTTTGGAATTTTCGGCCACACACCAGGCGTAGCAACTCCCGTAAATTATCTTACCCGAAAAAATGCGGATGGCAGTGTGAGTTGTATCATCAGCCTGCTTGATCTGCTTACACAAACACGCTGGAATATGGAAATAAATTTGCCCAAAGACAAAGCCTACTTTATCACCCGATATTTTTGGCACAACGATACGCCACTACCGCAACCATATTATAGCTGGATGAACCTGGGAGAAAAAGTAGCAGACAGCCTGGAATATATTTTTCCCGGCAACCATTACATTTATCATGACGGGAAAGTTTATGATTTTCCGATTAACCCGGAGAATCATAAAAATATTTCTATTTATGATCAAAACGATTTTGGAGGCCCAAAGTCGTATCATGTTACCGGGGCTTACAGCAAATATTACGGAGTGTTGTGGCAAAAAGAAAATTTTGGAATGATCCATTATGCAGAGCGACAGGATAAGATTGGAAAAAAAATCTGGATTTGGGGTTTGTCACGCCAGGGAATGATTTGGGAAAAATTACTTACCGATCATAGCGGCCAATATACCGAGATACAAAGTGGAAGGCTGTATAATCAAAATGCGCCTGAAAGTGTTTTAAGTCCTTTCAAACAATTTGATTTTGCACCTTACAATACTGATACATGGAGCGAGTATTGGTATCCTTTTCAAAATACAGATGGTGTAGTTCATGCTGATTTGAATGGAGTTATTAATGTTAAAATAAAAAATGGGAACCCGGTAATTTTTATTTCTCCGGTGAGCTATATTAATGACACGCTCAAAGTGTGGGATACCAAAGAAAATCTGGTTGGAAACATACCTTTGAATTTGAAACCGCTTCAATCTTTTCAACAAAATGTTTCTCTTTTAAATGGCGAAGAAATTGGAAAGATAACTCTTGCAGGAAGTGTGATTCAATTGCATGACAGCGCTGCCAAAATATTAGACAGGCCATTAGAGCCATACAAAAACTTCGACTGGAATTCTGCTTACGGATTTTATCTCAAAGGGAAATACGAATCGGGTACACGGCACTATGCACAGGCAGAAAATGATATACGAGAATCTTTGTTTAAAGAACCATCGTTTATTCCCGCTTTGGATGAAATGGCGTTCCTGCAATACTGGAAAATGAATTATGATTCTGCTTATTATTTTGCGAGAACTGCCTTAAGTGTAAATACTTATGATCCGGCTGCCAATTATTATTATGGACTTGCCTCATTAAAGCTCAACAAAATATATGACGCAGAAGATGGTTTCGAGGTAGCGGCTATCACGCCTCAATATCGCTCTGCTGCTTACACTGAGCTGAGTAAAATAAAACTGCGTCAAAAAAATTACAAAGGTTCATTTGATTATGCTACTAAAGGCCTCGTGAATAATTCAGAAAATATTTCAGCATTGCAATTGCAATATGTTTGCGCACGGTCTATAGGAAATAAAGATGATCTTGAAAAAATAAAGGCAACAATTCTAAAGTTAGATCCTATCAATCATTTTATAAGATTTGAAGAATATTGGCAAAATAAAAATGCAGTAAATAAACAAATATTCACTTTTCTTATTCGCGATGAATTGCCACAGCAAACTTATCTTGACCTGGCAACCTGGTATTCCGATTTGAATTTAAATGAAGAAAGTAAAGCCGTATTTGAAGCCTGTCCGCAAAAGGATAATGGAATTTTGTATTGGCTTGCGTGGCTCCGCAGGAACAATAAAGATGCAGATGAGTATCTGAAAGCAGCGAATAACGGCAATGCGTACATGGTCTTTCCTTTTCGTGAAGAAACAGTCCCTGTAATGCAATGGGCTGTGCAACAATCACCAGACTGGAAAAGCCGGTACTATCTTGCAATGATATATGCATTTTATGATCAGAAAGGAAAAGCATTGCAATTGCTGACAGATGGGATTGCCCCTGAAAACTTTGCGCCGTTTTATGTTTTGCGTTCCAGCTTGCGGGATTCTGCTGATCTTCAGCCTATTCAATCTGATTTAACCCGGGCACAACAGATTGATAAAGATGATTGGCGGTATGGTAAATACCTGGCTCAATTTTTATTATCCCAAAAGCAATACAAAGCTGCGTTGCAGGTTATAGGACCTTATTACAAAAAAGATAAAGAAAATTATATGGCAGGTTTGTTATACATCCAATGCCTCATGTTGAACAATAATTATGAAGCTGCAGAAAAGATATTAGACAACATTAATATTCTACCTTATGAAGGCGCCAAAGATGCACATAACTTTTATGCACAAACGAAATTGATGCTTGCTTTGCAGTATTTGAAAAAGCATAATTATAAATTGGCCCTGCAAAAAGTAAAGGAAGCAAGACAATGGCCGGAAAGACTTGGTGCAGGAGCTCCTTATCCTGATATGGTAAATAATTCAGCGGAAGATGAAATTCAAAAACTGATTATTCAAACCCAAGAAGGACAGAAATTATCGGAGGGCGTTATTGAAAATTATACTAAAAAAATAAATAATATTGGCAATCTGCATGGTAATTGAAAAATATTCGGGAGTTGTTGATTTTATTAAGCAGGGAATTTTTGCCGCAATTCCTTTACAATATTGCCGTCATCAAGAGCCCACCCGGCTATTAATTTGTTTAAAAACCTGGTTTATTTTTTTTCTTGAAATAAGAATTCAGCCTAAAAGTTTGTTTACTGCATTTCTAAGAAAGCAAGAAATTATTTTAAGTGCCCTCCGATGGTAGTTAGGTTAGATGTGGCTGTAAAAAACACGCCGATCAAAAAATTAAAAAACGAAAATGTTATTATGATAAAGGGGGAAGTAATCATAATTCTTTATCAAATTAATATTCAATAAGCATAGATGTTATTCAACTAATTTTCAATACTTGCTGTACTGATCGTGGCCAAGTTGTTTTACTAATTTATTATAAACTCCAAAAAGCAAAAAAGTCGCAGCCCACTGTCCCATAAATAAACTTTTATTTTTTTTGCCTGCAACCTGGAGTGACATTGAAACAGCCATTGAGCCAATAGCTGCCCATAAAAAAACATCAGAAGGTATTTTGGCTGTTTCGTTCTCAATTTTTTTTGCCAGGGAGCCTTCCCGGAATTCTGATTTTTGTGAATCTTCCATAAAATGTGTTTTTAAATTTTTAAAAAACAAACTCAAATTTCATGCCTGTAATTTTTTTTAAAGTTAAGAATAGTAAGGTTTTATTTGAATAAATATAGTCTCAATAAAATGATTATATAAGTTGGCCTAACGTATTCAGGGCTCAATTTGTGGTTACGATCCCCAACAACTTTTATTTTATTCTATTTTGTTTAAAGTCATACATCGCACAATGATCACAGAAGTGTATTAACTTTTGATTTCAAGCAATTTTATTTAAAACGGCAAATAGTGCTAATTTTAATTTTATTAATAAGAAAAAGATGAAAAAAGTTGTAATCGGAATAAGCGAAGGTTCTAAATATATTAATTATGAAAATTGGATAAAGGAGGAGTATGGTGTGGAAATCATTAAATTAAGTTATCAACTGGATAATTTAAAAGATATCGAAAAATGTAATGGTATTATTCTGACCGGAGGAGGCGATGTTAATCCTCAATTATATCACCAGCCTGGCTTCATGACTTACACCGACCCGAAAGATATTGATGAAAAAAGAGATGAATTTGAATGGAAAATAATCCAGCATGCGGAAGAAAATCAAAAACCTTTGTTAGGTATTTGCCGGGGATTACAAATAGTAAATGTTTATTTCGGAGGTATTTTATTACCCGACATTCCATCATTTGGTAAATTCAATCATGCAAAATTTGAATCAGGAATTGACAGGGATCATGCTGTAGATATAGATCCCAATTCTCTTTTATGTAAAATTATCGGCGAAGGGAAAGGCCGTATCAACAGCGCACATCATCAAAGCGCGGATATTCCCGGATATGGACTTGTGGTAAATGCATTATCCCCGGATGGAATTATAGAAGGAATGGAAAGAAAAGAGCCTGAAGGAAAATCATTTCTCATGCTGGTACAATGGCACCCGGAAAGAATGGTCAACCAGGAAAGTAATTTTGTAAAAAAAATTAAACAAAGTTTTTTGGACGCGGTTTGGGAAAGCATTCATTAAAAGATAGGTGCGTTTCAAAATCTTGCACCATTTCCCCCTCTCATCAAGAAAAACAAAGGGCCATTTTGAAATGGATCCTAAAGGATTGATCTTAAAATCTCTTTTTATATTATTAGCTTTCATTAATTGAATCGTTCCTTTTTTTGTAAAAAATCACGCAAACGATTGATGTAAAAGTTTGTTCTAAATATCAAATACCTTTAAAAGGTAGTTTAAATTACTTTAAGTCAGGTTACTCAAAAAGAATATTTTGTAAAATCAGGATAATAATTATTTTACTTGCTTTCTTATGGGAAATTTGTTAGAGAGAATTTTTTGATAGGCAATCTTTTAAATTTATCGCTATGAAAAAGATATTCGTTTTTTTGTTGGTCCTCGTGATTTTTATATTTACTACTAATGTATCATTTGGCCAACAAAATCCGAAGGGCATTGCGGGTCAATTAAATAAAAAGAGAATTACGTTATTTAATGGATGGTCGTTAACCCCCGTCGGGAAATCTTTGCCACTGGAAGATATGCCGCTCAATATAGCAGTATCTCCTTCGGGGAAATATGTGGCAATAACGAATAATGGGGATGGCAAACAAAGTATCACCCTGATAGATGCTAAGAATGATAAGATATTGGACAACCACGAAATACGCAGCGCACTTATCGGGTTAAAATTCAGTAATGACAACAAGCACCTTTATGTGTCTGGTGGCTATAATGATACGATATCCATTTATGATATCATTAATAATAAATTAATTAAAAAAAGTTTCATAGCCCTGGGGAAACCCTGGCCTAAAGATAAGATAGGTATTGCAGGAATAGATGCTGATAATGCACGGGAACGCATATACGCAGTTACAAAAGAAGATAATTCCCTTTATGTATGTGACCTGAAAAATAAAACGATTTTAAAGAAAATCCCTTTAGGCGCCGAAGCCTATACTTGCCTGTTATCACCGGATAAAAAGATGCTTTACATTTCTCTTTGGGGTGGAGGGAAGGTGGCTATTTTTGATACTCATAAAGAAAAGATAATTGGAGAAATTGCCACCGAAAGTCATCCTAATGATATGGCTATTACCAGTAATGGGAAATATCTTTTTATCGCTAATGCCAATGTGAATTCTGTTTCGGTAATTGATCTAGCGAAAAAAAGAGTACTGGAGAATATTATTGCCAGCCTTTACCCGGACGCGCCTCCAGGCACTACACCTAATGGGGTTGCACTTTCATCAGACAATAAAACTTTGTTTATTGCTGGTGCAGATAATAATGACCTGGCTGTATTTGATGTATCTGAGCCTGGCAAAAGTCAATCGAAAGGATTCATCCCCACCGGTTGGTATCCAACATGTGTGCGCGTAATTGGCAATCGTTTATTTGTAACAAATGGAAAAGGACTTTCTTCTTTTGCCAATCGGAATGGTCCAAATCCTATGGGAAATACAAGTGAACATCAGAAGAGTGAAAAATTGATTGGGCCCGAATTATATACCGGTACTATGTTCAAAGGGAAACTTTCTGTTATTCCTATACCTGATCAAAAAGTGTTGAATGTTTATTCAAGGGCGGTTTATCAAAATACGCCATTTAATAAAAAGATAGAAGCAACCGCTCCTGGCGAAGCCCGAAATCCTATTCCTCAAAAGCAAGGCGAATCGTCTCCCATTAAACATGTGTTTTATGTGCTAAAGGAAAACCGCAGTTATGACCAGGTGCTTGGGGATATGAAAGAAGGTAACGGTGATCCTTTTATCTGCATATTTGGCGATAGCATTACCCCCAATGAGCATGCAATTGCCAGGCAATTTGTATTGCTTGATAATTTTTATGTGAATGCAGAAGTGAGTGCCGACGGGCATAATTGGAGTGATGCCGCTTATGCCACTGATTATGTACAAAAAATGTGGCCATCCAATTATAGCGGCCGGGGAGGAGATTATGATTTTGGAGGTAATAGAAAAATTGCAAATCCCGATAAAGGGTTTATCTGGGATTATTGTTTTCGCGCCGGCGTAAGTTTCAGGAATTACGGTGAATTTGCAGATGATGGACATATACCAAAAATACTTCCGGAATTAGAAGAGCACACTTGCAATCCATACACCGGCTGGAACCTAAGCATACAGGATGTTTACCGGGAAAAAATATGGGAAAAAGATTTTGATTCGCTGGTGGCTATAAATAAAGTGCCACAATTGAGCTTTGTATATCTTCCGAATGATCATACCAGTGGGCTGGCAAAGGGAGCCTATACACCGATAGCGCATGTGGCTGATAATGATTTGGCTTTGGGTAGATTGATAGATCATATTTCGCATAGTAAAATATGGAACAGTACTGCCATTTTTGTATTAGAAGATGATGCGCAGAACGGCCCTGATCATGTAGATGCCCATCGTTCACCGGCTTTTATCATCAGTCCTTATATTAAAAGAGGAACCGTTAATCATACTTTATATACCACTGCAGCCATGTTGCGAACAGTTGAGCTTATTTTAGGGTTGCCACCCATGAGTCAGTATGATGCCGGCGCAATACCTATGTGGAGCTGCTTTACATCTAAACCTGATCTTACACCCTACAATGTAAAACCGGCTGAGGAGGATATAAATGCAAGGAATGAGGCAAACAATGCTGCAGCAAAACTTTCGGCTACTTTCAACCTTTCTAAACCAGATGCAGTACCGGATCTTGAATTGAATGAAGTGATATGGCAATCCGTGAAAGGTGAAAACAGTGTGATGCCTGCGCCTCACAGAAGTGCATTTGTGAAACTGGTTAAGGATGACGATGATGATGATTGAAGATAATCCATCAAAGATTTAAAACTTTTTTTGGTTATGAGTTTATCGTATTCAATTTGCATGCTTTAAAAAATAAATCATGAAATTAAAATTCCTCTTTTTTGTTGGTTTACTGTGCTTGGTATTTTCTTCTCACGCACAACCAATTCATAAAACCAAAAATGTGGTGGTCATATTAATAGATGGTTATCGCTGGCAGGAACTTTTCCATGGCGCCGATTTTGATTTGCTGAATAGCAAAAAATACAATCCTGATGATTCTTTACAACGGTTTAAAAAATTTTGGTCAGAGAATTTGAATGAGAGAAGAAAAAAACTGATGCCATTTACCTGGAATTATATTGCGAAGTATGGACAGTTGTATGGAAATCGGGATTTGGGAAATGATGTGAATGTGATGAATCCTTATTGGATTTCTTACCCGGGTCGTGCAGAAATTTTAAGTGGCTTTGTTGACACTGCTATTAATTCAAATAGTTATCCAAGCAATCCCAATCCGAATGTGCTTGAATTTATAAATAACCAAAAAGGGTACGAAGGAAAGGTGGTTACTTTCGCCTGCTGGAGAGCAACAGGAAGGTGTCTTCATAAAGATAAAAGCAGTATGCTTATCAATGTTCCCTGGGAAGACATTAAGTCGGATCACCTAACTGAAACTGAAATTCTTGCCAACGAAATGCAGCACTATATTCCCCAGATATTTGGAGATGATGAACGGCTGGATGCCAATATATATGCCCTTGCAAAGGCTTATATAATTGCAAGCCACCCCAAAGTTACTTACATAGATTTTGGCGACACGGATGAATATGGGCATGAAGGGAAGTATGAAAGTTATTTGGATGATATTTTTAACCTGGATGCCATGATTGAAAAGCTTTGGGATATGATGCAGCAGGATAAGTTTTATAAAAACAATACTACCTTTTTTATAGTTCCCGATCATGGGAGAGGAGTTGGTAAAGAGTGGACCGACCATGGAAGCGGTACGCCTTATTCCAATGAAACCTGGTTTATGGCGATGGGACCAGATACAAAACCTTTGGGCGAAATGAAAACAAAAGAACAAATTTTTCAAACTCAATATGCAAAAACTATTTCAGCCTTATTGGGATTTGATTACCATGTTCCGGGTAAAATAATTGGAAAAGAAATTAAGAGTGTGATGGATAAGTGAAATAAGAAATTTTTTAATCAGGAATAAGAAATAAAAAAGTTGAATGCAATTCAATTATTCTTCGCCATTTCAATGTCAATTATTATTTGCATAAAAAATAAAATAAGAATCTTTATTATTTATTTGTTTACTGTTAATCTGAAAAATTGATAAAAAATCAAATTATGAGCCAACACCTTATTAAATTATCAATTTTATTTTTTTGCTTTTTCTATTCTAATATTTTAGCAGCGCAACCAAAGCCTTCCGATAATTTGCGATTCGATTCGCTTGCTACAAGATGGGATGAAGGCATGCCTCTTGGGAATGGTTGGCTGGGAGAATTGATTTGGAAGAAGGATAATAAACTACGTATTTCATTAGACCGGGTTGATCTTTGGGACGACAGGCCCATGCCAAAAATTGGCCAGTTAAAATTTAAATGGGTAGTAGCACAGGTAAATAAAGGACAATATGATACCGTGCATAAAATTGGCGACGAACCTTATGATAATAACCCGGCTCCAACAAAAATTCCCGGGGCTGCGTTGGAATTTAATTATGCCTCATTCGGAAAAGTAATCTCCAATGTTCTTGACATCAAAACTGCATTAAACACTATTAAATTTGAGAATGGTGCGGTACTCTATAATTATGTTCATGCAACAGATGAGATCGGGTATTTTGAATTTGACAATATGCCTGTATCACAGTCAGGTATAAACGCATATTCAATTTTACCTGAATTGATAATACCAAATTATAATTCTGCCGATATTGCCAAAGATGATAACAGTCACGGCGGTGAAGGCTTACAAACACTTGGATATAAAAAAGGTACGGTTACAAAAACGGCCAACAGCATTCGCTATCATCAACCTACCTGGAATGGAAATTATTATGAAGTGTTGGTGCAATGGAAGAAAATCTCACCATCTGAAATCGTAGGATCGTGGACCATTTCAAATAATAAAAAAGCATTTTTACCGCCGTTAAAAAAAGTAGAAAATAAGTTGCCCGGCTGGCAATCACATATTGCTTGGTGGAATCATTTCTGGAATCAGTCTTCTGTTTCTCTGCCGGATTCAATTCTTGAAAGGCAATACTATCTTGAATTGTATAAGATGGGTTGCGTGGCAAGAAGTAATACGCCGCCCATTTCTTTGCAAGCTATCTGGACGGCAGACAATGGAAGCCTTCCTCCCTGGAAAGGTGATATTCATAATGATTTAAATACTGAATTAAGTTATTGGCCTTTTTATGCAAGTAACCATTTAGATGAGGCCAACTCATTTACTAACTGGCTTTGGAATACAAAAGGACAAAATGAAAAATGGACAAAAAATTATTTTGATATTGATGGATTGAATGTACCGGGCGTTACTACTATTACAGGAAAAGAGATGGGAGGATGGATACAATATTCCATGAGTCCTACCACAGCGGCGTGGCTTTCTCAATTCTTTTACTGGCAGTGGAAATATGGAATGGATAAAGAATTTTTATTAAAAAGATGTAAGCCTTATTTTGATGAAGTGCATGAGTATTTCAAAAAGATTTTAATCATAGATCCCGTTACCAAAAAATATAAACTTCCTTTAAGTTCCAGTCCTGAGATTTTTGATAACAGCATTAAGGCATGGTTTCATCAATGGACGAATTATGATTTGTCGTTAGTAAAATCTTTTTATAATGAATATATTGAGATCAGCAATGCAGCTACAGGAATGGTTCCTGTTGGTGTTGAAAAAGAAAAAAGCTTATTACCGGAATTAAATATCAATGAAACGGGACTTACGATTGCACCTGGCCAGGATCTTTTTGAATCGCATCGCCACATGTCTCCATACATGAGCATATATCCTTTGAATTTATTGGATATTGAAAATAAAAAAGACAGTGCTGTTATAAAAAATTCATTACACCAGATTGAAAAAAAAGGTACCCGCGCCTGGTGTGGTTACTCATTTAGCTGGATGGCCAGTTTGTATGCCAGAGCCAAAGAGGGTGACAGTGCTGCGAGGATGTTACAAATATTTTCCACCAATTTCTGTTCAATCAATAGTTTTCATTTAAATGGAGATCAGAAGGGCGGACAGTATTCTGATTTTACTTACCGGCCATTTACGCTGGAAGGTAATTTTGCATTTGCAAAAGGAATCCAGGAAATGCTTTTGCAAAGTCATAAGGGTTATATAGAAATATTTCCTGCAATTCCATCCTCCTGGGAAAATGTTTCTTTTACAAAATTCCGCACCCAGGGTGCATTTCTTGTTTCTGCGAAAAAAGAAAACGGTTCTATAGATGATGTGGAAATTGTTTCAAAAATAGGAGGTTTATTCAGATTAAAAGTTCCTTTTAAAACTTTTTATATTGCCAATGCATCTAAAAAATATTCATTCAATAAAGAACAGAATATCCTGGAAATAAAAATGAAACCGGGAGAAGAAATAGTGGTGAAGAATGGGTATGAATAAGAGGGAAAATAATTTCGGGTATTTTTTGGAGGACAATTACCGATGACATCGTTGAAGAATTTTCAAATAGGGTTGTTTTTAATGCTCAGCTTTCAAATCTGCAACCCGGATGATCTGAAATAGGGACGGTTCATATAGTTAAATGATTGGTTTAGTATTGATTTTTTCCTGATACTAATGAAAGGTCATTTTTTAATTTGATCAATTAATTAAGATAACTTTCATCAATGAAAATATTCAAGCTCTTTCCATTTCTGATTTTAATGCACATGTCTTTTACAGTAAAAGCACAAAAAAGACCGAATGTCATTTTCTTCCTGGTAGATGATATGGGCTGGCAGGATTCTTCAGTTCCGTTCTGGGACAGTACCACTGTACAAAACAAGAAATTCCATACACCCAATATGGAACGGCTGGCGAAACAATCGATGAAGTTTACTAATGCTTATGCCAATTCTGTATGTACTCCCTCACGGGTAAGTTTGATGACGGGGATGAATGCAGCGCATCACAGGGTTACTAACTGGACAGCCTATAAAGATGGCGCCGTTGATCCTAAAGACAATATTCTGAAAATCCCTGATTGGAATGTAAATGGATTATCACCAATTCCAGGAGATTCAAGAAGCGTTTATGCGACACCGTTACCGCAGATTTTAAAAGACAATGGTTATTACACCATCCAATGTGGGAAGGCACATTTTGGCGCCTACGGAACTATTGGGGCAAATCCGCTAAACCTCGGATTTGTAAAAAATGTAGGTGGCAGCGCCGCAGGTAATCCCGCATCCTATCTGGCTGAAGATGACTTTGGGTATGATCCAAACCATTTTAAATTAAGTGCAGACATTCCCAACATGACACAGTATTGGAAAACGCCCACATTTCTTACAGAGGATTTAACCAAAGCAGCCATCCTGGGAATGGATACGGCCAGGATGGAGAAGAAACCTTTCTTCCTGTATATGGCTCATTACGCAGTGCATCTGCCTTATAATGCTGATAAAAGATTTGTTCAAAAGTACCTGGAAGAAGGCTATACTAAATCCGAAGCGGCTTATTGCGCTTTGATAGAAGGAATGGATTATAGCTTGGGAAAATTAATGGATTATTTAAAGGAAAATGATTTAACAAAAAACACCATCATCATTTTCATGTCGGATAACGGAGGATATTCTCATCCGCCAAGAGAGGGGAAAGACAATACCCAAAATTATCCTTTAAGGGGTGGTAAAGGATCCCTGTATGAGGGCGGTATAAGAGAACCAATGATGGTAAAATGGAATGGCGTTACCAGGCCTGGAAGCGTTTGTAACCAATACATGATCATCCAGGATTTTTATCCCACAGTTCTGGGCATGGCAGGAATTAAAAATTATAAAACGGTACAACAATTAGATGGAAAGAGTATAATACCTTATTTAAAAAATCCGAACTTGAAAGATAATGCACGTGCATTAGTGTGGAATTATCCTAATGACTGGGGAGGTGGCGACTTTGGAGAAGACAATTCGTTTATGACAGCGATCAGGCAGGGTGACTGGAAACTGATTTATTTTGAAAAATATGGCAGACTGGAATTGTATAATTTGAAAAATGACATTAAAGAGCAACATGATTTATCCAAAAAATTTCCTGAAAAAACAAAAGAGCTGGCGCATTTGTTAACTCAAAAATTAAAAATGTATAAAGGACAAATGCCTTCATTTAAGAAAACCGGGAAACAGGTGCCTTGGCCGGATGAAATAAAATAGACTGTTATTTTTGTATGTAGTATTTTAAAAATATCTTTTTTTCTCATAATCAAGTAAAGAATATCCGCAGCAGCAATGCTGTGGGTATTTCTTTTAGTATCGTTAAAAATATGAATCTTGTTTATTCCTGCCCGACTGCGTCATTCAGGCGGGAGTTTGTTTACTGTATTACTGTGAAAAAATATATTTTATAATAACCAAATCGTCAATTGACATTCAATTATTAATAATGAATATGAAATATTCCTTGCTTCTGAACCTGTTTTTTTTAACTGCTGCAACTAGCAACTTTGCACAGTCAGTTAATTCGTCTATACGGTTACCGTTGCTTGCGAATGAACACTGGTGGGGCAGTTCCGCGCAGTATGGATACCGGATGCCGTTTAACGCGGCAAGTTCTTATTCTTTTAACTTGTATGGTGATGTCTCTAATAATCAGAGTTCGCCTTTGTTGATATCCGATAAAGGACGCTGGGTATGGTGCGATGAACCATTTCTTTTTTCGTTTCAAAACGGTGTCCTGAATGTTACTTCCCACGGCGGAAAGCAAGTTCAATATGGCACTGCCGGCAGCAGCCTGGCCAGCGCTTATCAATATTCATCTACGCATTTTTTTCCCACTTCAGGCAAGTGGCCGGATTCTTTATTAGTAAAATCGCCGCAATATAATTTGTGGATAGAACTGCAATACAATCCCAATCAGAAAGATGTGCTAAAATATGCGAATAATGTTTTGAAAAATGGCCTTCCTGCCGGAGTCTTGATGATTGACGATAATTGGAGCAATTATTATGGTGAATTTGATTTTGATAAAGCAAAGTTTCCCGATGCCAAAGGAATGATTGATGAATTGCATCAAAAGGGATTCAAAGTGATGGTTTGGATTTGCCCTTTTATTTCGCCGGACAGTAAGGAGTTCAGGGAATTATTAGCTAAAAAATATTTGTTACTCGATAATGACGGTAATGAAAAAACAGAATGGAAAGACGCTAAGACACCATTGCTAATCCATTGGTGGAATGGTTATTCTGCTTGCCTGGATTTAACCAATCCCGGTGCAAAGAAATGGTTATTGGACAAGCTACATTTTCTGCAAAAAGAGTATGGTGTGAGTGGTTTCAAATTAGATGCCGGCGACCCTTACTTCTATAATAACAAAAACCTGGTTTCCTACAAAAAGGTGTCTCCAAATGAACAGTGTGAAGATTGGGCGAAAATTGGTCTTGAGTTTCCGTTGAATGAATACAGGGCGATGTGGAAGATGGGCGGAGAACCCCTGGTGCAGCGGCTTGCAGACAAAAGCCATACATGGAGCGATTTGCAAACTCTCATTCCCAATACCATTGTACAGCAGTTATTGGGTTACACCTTTACCTGTCCCGATATGATTGGTGGTGGCAATTTTATTTCCTTTCTTCCCGGAAGTAAAATTGACCAGAATTTGATTGTGCGCTCGGCGCAGGTCCATGCGTTGATGCCAATGATGCAATTTTCGGTAGCACCCTGGAGAATCCTGGATTCGGTGCACTTGAACGCCGTTAAAGATGCTGTAAAACTTCGCCAACAAATGATGCCGGTGATTATGGAAGTGATGCGAAGTTCAGCGCAAACAGGATTACCTGCATTGCGGCCTCTTTCTTATAATTTTCCCGGTAAAGGATATGAAAATATTAAGGACGAGTTTATGATGGGTGATGAAATCCTTGTCGCGCCTGTTGTTAACGAAAAAGATGAACGAACCATAGTGTTACCGCCCGGAGATTGGTATTATCAAAATAAAAAATGGAAGGGTGGGAAAACCTACCAGGTTAAAGTGGCTTTAAACGAATTACCGGTTTTTATGAAAATGAAAAAATGATAAACATAGAAAAGGAATCAACTAAATGTTACAGAGTACGCATTTTATTCTGGTTGATGGGATTTAAAAATTTATCAATTGAAAATTAAACAAAAACTTTTTTAATGATTATGAAAAAAAATTATAGCCCATTGTTACCGGTAATTATCGGCGTCATTCTTGTTTTTTCTTCCTGCAGAAATAAGCAACAACAAAAACAAGCAGATACCCGACCCAACATCGTCTTCATCATGAGTGATGACCACGCCTACCAGGCCATCAGCGCTTACGGAGATAGTCTCAATCACACGCCCAATATTGATTTGCTTGCAAAAGAAGGCATGTTATTTAACCGTGCTTTCGTAAATAATTCCCTTTGTGCACCAAGCCGGGCAGCTATAATCACCGGGAAATACAGCAACATGAATGGCATCAAAGGAAATGGTGATGAAGTATTTGATGGTTCACAGGAAACATTCCCCAAGTTACTGCACCAGGCCGGATACCAGACCGCAATGATTGGTAAATGGCATTTGGTTTCTAATCCTACGGGTTTTGATTTTTGGAATATCCTTCCCGGGCAGGGTGATTATTACAATCCTGATTTTATAGATTCTACCGGAACAAAACGTGTAGAAGGATATGTAACAGACCTCATCACTGACAAGACAATCAACTGGATGAATCACCGGGACACATCCCGGCCATTTTGTGTATTGGTTTGGAATAAAGCACCTCACCGCGATTGGATGTCAGCGATTAAATATCTCCACGAATTTGATAGCGTAAATATTCCGGTGCCCGCTACCTTCTTTGATGATTACAGTACCCGTACCCGCGCAGCACACGAACAAAAAATGGAGATTTCCAAATGGCTGGCTCCTAACTATGATTTGAAAGAAAATTTGGGTATTACTAAAAATACCGAAAGATTAGATTCCAATTGGATGGCCATCTTCGGTCGCTTAAATCCTGATGAACAAAAAGCTTTTATCGCAGCCTACACACCTAAAAATGATGCATTCAAAAAAGCCAATCTAAAAGGGAAAGAATTGGCGCTCTGGAAATACCAAAGATATCTGAAAGATTATCTCCGTACTATACAATCTGTAGATGATAATGTTGGCCGCTTAATGGATTATTTAAAAGAAAAAGGCCTGGATAAAAACACTATCGTTATCTATACTTCTGACCAGGGATTTTATTTGGGTGAACACGGTTGGTTTGATAAACGGTTTATGTACGAGCAATCTTTTCGAACACCCCTTATCGTTAGATGGCCTGATGTGATAAAGCCCGGAAGCGTAAATAATGATATGGTGATGAACCTTGACATCGGAGAAACCTTGCTGGATGCGGCCCACGTAAAAATTCCGGCTGATATGCAGGGAAGAAGTATGTTGCCACTTTGGGAAGGAAAAACTCCGGACAATTGGCGCAAGTATGTGTATTATCATTATTATGAATCGGGCGGAGAACATAATGTGGCCAAACATATTGGTGTTCGTTCAGACAGGTATAAGCTGATTTATTATTATGAAAATAATGATTGGGAATTGTATGATTTACAAAAAGACCCAAATGAACTTCATAATGTATACAATGATCCTGCTTACTCGCAAATACAACAGGATTTGAAAAAAGAATTGAATCAAGTAGCAGAGCAATATAAAGACACAGAAGTAGTAAAAATGAATTTGGAAAAATAGCTTTGATAAAACAGCCTGGCATGATACTTTTTAATAACCTGGTGGCTCTATATGTTAAGGTTTTAAAATATTGTTTGGATGAATGATGATAGTTACAGCAGAGAGGGGTAACCATTTTGGTTACTTTTTCATAAATTGCATACTAAAAAAGTATCGTTTTAATGAACATACATAATAAAGGAAGTTTGATTGATTTCTACACAAAGCATCCGGATTGTAAGGATACATTGGAGAAATGGTATCATGATGTTTCTAAAAAGATATGGAGCAAGCTGAATGACGTAATAAAAGATTATAACAAGGCAAGAACTATAAAAAATGACAGAGCTATTTTCAAAATAAATGAAAATGATTATAGAATAATCGCGGAATTGAATTATCAAAAAGGCTGGATTTTTATAAAATTTATTGGCACACATGCTTCTTATGATAAAGTGGATGCAGCAACCGTAGATCTCTATAAAAAAAGAAAATGAAATCTTAATAATAATAGATAAATAAAAAGATAATGGAACTTAAAATTATTAAAACAAAAAAAGCTTACCTCTTGGCATTGCAAAGATTTGAAGAGATATTTTCTGCAAAAAATGGAACTAAAGAAAGCGATGAAGCGGATGTTTTATCATTACTAATTCGAGATTATGAAGAGAAAAACTTTGTAATCGCAGCGCCAAATCCGCTGGAAGCGATAAAATACAGAATGGAACAACAAGGACTATCTAACCGGGATTTGGCTGAAATACTCGGCTATAA
>JGI20206J14855_1000252_pt1 | contig 19843 bp, 18 predicted proteins | sample NGESurdeep092012_6_FD_14855 | JGI IMG/M metagenome (IMG submission 14855) | reverse complement strand
TTCTATCTGACAATTTACAACTTATTAAAAATGAATGCACTATATAGAAGTTAGCTTTTGATTTTATGAGAAATTATATTGGGGTTCCGGCTGAAAATTCAATGAATGCGCAGCCATCGCCAATGCGTAAACGTAAGCAGTAATTTTGCAAAACACCTCCTTAAAACAATTCTTATGACGACAAAACAACCCGATAATACAGCAGTGCGGACAGCTTTATGGAGAGCATTGCACGTTTTGACAGACGACAAGCCTTATATTGTTGAGGATAAAATAGGATATGAACTAATCAAACCTGAAAAAGATTGGCAGGAACGCCCTGATTTGAAATACACCAAACGGCTTCGTGCTTCTATTGTTGCCCGTACCCGTTTTGTTGACGATGTCGCCAAAGAACAAATTGGAAAAGGTGTAAAGCAGTATGTTTTGCTTGGTGCAGGGCTTGACAGTTTTGCCTATCGAAATACGGAAATAAGTTCACAAGTAGACATTTATGAAATTGACCAGCCAGACACGTTGACTTGGAAAGAAGAAAAACTGATTGAAAACGGCTACAAAATTCCAAACAATCTTCATTTCGTACCTGTTGACTTTGAAACTTCATCCTGGTGGAATGAACTATTGGGCAAAGGTTTTGACGTTCACAAAAAAGCAATTGTTTCCTGCACAGGCGTTACCCTCTATCTTACCAAAGAAACAATTATAGACACACTAAAAAAAATGACATTACTTGCTTCGGGTTCTACAATCGCAATAGCGTTTTATCTGCCATTGGAACAACTTGACGAGGAAGATAAACCTTTAATGGAAATGTCAATAAAAGGAGCAGCCGCTTTGGGAACACCGTTTATGAGTTTTTATCCTGTTGATGAAATTGTGAAACTTGCGGAAGAGACAGGTTTGAAAAAAATCCAAATCGTTTCAACAAAGGATATGACAGAAAGATACTTTAAGAACAGGGCCGACAATCTTGTTCCTGCGAGCGGAGAATTTTTCCTGGTTGCGGAAATATAAAATTACCACTTATTGGTTTGCAGCGAGGGGGTTGAAGGAATAACAATGAGCAGCTAACAAGCATTGACGCAATAAAAAGTGTTGTAATTGATTGCGTTAATGCAACCATTACTGGCAAGCTTTCTAATATTATCAATTATGGCAACAATACTGCAATTACGAACTGCTATACAAGAGTATCCTGAAATTGTAGAGGCACCAGGTAATACGAGATTTCGTATTTCAACATTTAAAACCGGCGGGAAGGGATGTATCGCAATTGAAAAAGATGGCGAACATGTAACATTTGCACTCTTAGCAGATGATATAGAGGCGTTGATTAAACAATCCAGTGCGAACATTGAGCCTATTCGGAAAAATGGAAATTTGATTGGAGTACGAATTAATCTCACGGAACTAACTGTGCAACAGGTCGGAGCAATAGTAAAAATGGCTCATAGCAAGCCTAACTATAAATAATCAGATTGCAGCCCCATCCCGAGGGCAGTGTCTGCACCGCCCACAATAAAATGAACAAGACAAAGATTATAGAATTGTCGCCGGTTGTTGGACAGTCGAGTAGGCAAGGGCATTACAGCCCAAGCCGCTTAAGGAACCGTACGTGAAAGTCTCCCTTCATACGGCTCGTGTTATCTAAATCAAGGTTTTATCCCAATCTTCCAGTGATAAAACAACAATGGATTTGCAGCTTGTAACAAACTGTATTTATTATACAATCGTTTCTTGCCGCGTATCTTATATTTGTTTTTCATCCACTTACGGATTCGTTCATTCAAATAATAGAATACGCCATGCGCTTCATCTCTGTTAAACCTCGTGTAGTAATTGATCCAGCCTCGTATTTTCGGATTCAGCGTTTCTGCAAACCATTCTAAGGTTTGTGTACTCCACTGTGTCCGCAATACTTCTTTGATTGCCGCTTTGATACTCGTTTTTGCATTATTGCAGATGGCTGCACTAAACACTAACAAGCGTTTTGCGCTGCCAAATTTATCCTTCATTGTCCTTGGCTGGAAGCTATAACTCAGAAAAGTAAAGCTTTCATTATCATGCTTTTCATGGCGCTGATAATTTTTGCAATACACAATCTTCGTCTTTTCAGGATGAAGCGTTAATTCAAAATCCTGCATCCTTACTTTTAGTGCTTCCAACAACTGTTGAGCTTCTTCTTTACTGCTGCAATGGATAACGATGTCGTCTGCATAGCGTTCAAAAGGGCACTGCTGATGTGTTTCATCCATCCACTTATCAAAAGCATGATGCAGGTAAATGTTTGCCAGTAATGGACTAACCACTCCGCCTTGCGGTGTGCCTTTCGTCCTTGCTGTTATGCTTCCATCTTCCTGCTCTACTCCTGCCTTCAACCATCTTTCTACGTACATCAGCACCCACTTCTCCTGTGTATGCTGCCCAAGCAATCCTAACATTATACTGTGACTGATGTTATCAAAGAACCCTTTTATATCTACATCTAACACCCAGGCTTTCTGAATACAATTAGCCTGGCATTGAGCAAGTGCATCATGCGCACTTCTGCCGGGCCTGTATCCAAATGAGCTGTTGTGAAAGACTGCATCCACTGACGGTTCCAGATAACCTTTTACTACTCCCTGCGCTATGCGGTCTCCTACCGTTGGTATCCCCAATGGTCTTAAACCGCCTTGCTTCTTTGGAATAAATACCGTTCGTACTGGTGGGGGGAAATAACTACCCGATGCCATCCGGTTGTAAATCTTGTACAGGTTCTTACTCATGTTGGCATTGAACATTTCAATACTTTCACGGTCTATGCCTGCACCTCCTTGTTTGGACACCGTTTTTAAATAGCTATCATACACCATCCTTTTACTTACTGGTAATGATTTTGTCTTTTCTTCTTGCATCATCCTCTTTTTAATTAAGAGTTGTTTAAAAATAATTCGACTTAGATAACCGAAGCCCTTCGCTCCATCTCCATTACAGAAACTTCTTCGCTACTATGGCTTCGTCCGACGCTTCCGGTTGCTTCTCCTGCCTGTGGCAAGATTGAGTTGCAGTATGAACTGTAGAATATTTATTGAACAGTCGCTTTCTAAAAAAAAACTTCCTGCAAAGCCTGTTAGCACATCAACCGGGAAGCCTCTCACGTTCCGTATAAAAGCCTGTGTAAAGCTCCTGCCGCCTTAATGCCGGTTGTTCTGTAGCCGGTAAACAGATAACCGCTACAGTCTTTCATATCGGCAGTCGGAGACCAATACTTTTAACAACGAGGTACCGTTTCGACATGTCTTCGGTCGGTTCACTTTCGTTCAGCTTCCTTACACGTACCTGATGCCTTTACAGGCACCTTTTGCCTGAACGTTCAGCACCACAACTTTTGATTGCAGCACCTTCAGGTGGTTTGCATACACCGTCTGTACAGCGTATGCGGTAGGCCTGCTACCATCTTTTATACAGCATTGAAAAGAACTATCTATTCTATTCATTCGTGACACACCCAACCAGGGCAAGAACGAGTTTACAACGGCAGAGACAAAGTGTAAAAATTGCAAGAGTGGCTTCATGATTTTATATTCGTTGTCGTTTTAATTTCATTCCTCAACCTGGAGTTGGTTGTTTTTTTGTATCAGCTTGCAGACGGAAAATATCCCAGTGTTTAGTCCCTGGGATTGTGCGCAGACGATATAAGTAACTGGCTTGTACAAACGCAATTTTATTTTGCTTGTCGGAAAAAGTTCTTAAGATGAAAGGGGTTCTTTTTTTATTTGCCTTAATCAGCTTACAATCATCCGCCAGTCTGAAACATTCGCAATACCTTGGCTGACGCGCATTTCATCAGCTTTTTGTTCTATTGGGCCTTAGTTCGGACTGAAAATTATCTGTTGAGCTATGAATCATAATCTCAACTATTTGTTTGTTTTACTGTACTTTTGTTCTGGCAGAAAGTTCAATGAATGCCCTGTCATCCCAATGCGTAAACGTTGCCTGCTATTCCCTTTTTTACTGAGCCGAAAATCACTTCCGGAGCTAACGTTTGTGAAAATTGGAGACATTGAAAATCAATAACTAAAAAAACGTTATAGAGAATTTTATAACGGCTTTTCATTTCATAACAAATAATTTCTTATGACAGATAGCTTAGATAAGATTAAAAAGCGAATACGCTTTTTATCAGTATATGCAATGATTTCATCCATTTTACTATTAATTACTTTGTTCTTGATTTTTAGAATGGAAAGAAAGTCAGAAAACTTAACTGTTGAGGAACTTACGGCAAAGCGGATAAATATTGTTGAACCAAATGGACAACTCCGATTGGTTCTTTCTAATAAGGAAAAAGCACCGGAGGTTTTATTCTATGGAAAGCCAGTTGGAATTCAAAAAGATGGCCGTGCCGGTATAATTTTTTACAATGATGAGAATACCGAATGCGGCGGGCTTATATTTACAGGAAAAAAAGATAGTAGTGGAAAATATTTTGCATCAGAGCATTTTTCTTTTGATCAATACAATCAAAATCAGGTTTTATATTTACAATATCTTGATGATAATGGGGAAAGAAAAACGGGTTTATATATTGATGATTGGCATAACAGCCCTTCTTTCCCCGAGTTTCGTCGTACATACAAGGAAACAGAAAAATTACCAAATGGCCCCGAGAGAGATGTTAAACTCAAGCAACTACTGGACCCTACTAATGGTGATCCCGCCTTTGCACATAGGATTTTTATTGGTAAAGACGCAGACAAATCAGCATTAATAAACTTAGCAGATAAAAAAGGCAAGACAAGGATTCAGCTTATTGTTGATTCTATCGGACAAGGAAAAATAAATTTTCTCGACTCGACAGGCAAAGTTGTTTATAGCTTGCCCAATAAAGAGAATAACTAAAAAACAGCAGGCAACATTCGCATCCTATGCAAGCCTGGCTGAAGTGCTAACAATGAGCTGTTGTAAATGTTTCAGCAATTGTTCTGGCCTGAAAGAACTTTGGTCGGCGATAGTGGTAACAATGAACTTGTAATTATAAATTTGGCAATGGTTCCGGCATACAGGAATTCTATTTCCCAGCCTGCATAAATGCGTGGCCGTTGTGTGTAATGCAAATGCAACGGTTGAAGGTTTTTTGTTGTCCTATTGATTTAAATGACAAAATATGAAAAAGATTTTTCTTCTTATTTCAAGCATTGTAACAATTATGATTACAAGTTCTTGTACAAAAAATATTAACAATAATGCAACCCCGACTAATTTTACTGGCAAATGGACATTGACTGAAATTTACGGGAACGACTATTAGGAGCTAACCGGTGCGATAAATTCCTGATTTCTTCAACAGCCATCATAATTCCTTCAGAAGACTGATTATACAAATCAATTACAGAGGAGGTTAAAGAAGGCTTCATCATGGAGAGGCTCATTTTTGCGGCAGCAAGAAGCTGGCAAATATTATCATGTAGTTCACCACCAATTTCATATCTCTCATCCTCCTGCGTTTTTATAATGGCTTTGGTCATTTTATTTTCAATCTGGTTTCGTTCAGAAACATCTATTGCAATCGTTAATATGCAATCTTTACCCTCAATTATTACTGGCGCTCTATAAATTTCTACGTCTATTTTTTCGCCTGATTTCTTAAAGTGGTTCAGGCTTAGTTTGTAAATTTTATTTTTGTTTGAATTAATAACATCTTCTTTCATCATCCTGATATCATCTTTCATTTTTGAATTATCACCGTTCCTTGTTACTTCCAATATGGTTTTATTCAAAAACTCTTCTTCACTATATCCGTATTGCTCAACAGCCGCTTTGTTTACCATTATGAACTTTAAGGTTTTCGGGTCAAACGCGCCCATAGCAATAGGAGCGACATCAAAAAAACTTCGGAATTTTAATTCAGAGGAAATTAACGCTTCCTCAAGTTGCTTTTTTTCTGTTACATCATTAAAAAACCCCATCGATCCAATACATTCGCCATCTCTATATTCTAAAACAATATTGCCTTCAAGATATATTTTTTTTCCGCTTTTACTTTTAAAGGCTCTTTGCACATTGGAGACAATTTCTCCATCCTTTTTTAATAAGCCATCAAAATCAAAAGGTCCTTCCGCCAGTATGTCTGAAAAATATAGTCGGGAAAGGTCTTCGTCATTATATTCCAGCCTTTTTTTAAAAGAGTCATTGGCAAATACCAACCTCCCGTTTGCATCGCATCTTTCAATTATTTCATTCGTTCGTTCACTTAATGCCCTGTATTTGTGCTCGCTTTCCTTCAGTTCCAAACGCGTTTTCTTGTTTATTTTTCCAATATTAGCCAGGTTAATTCCTAAAAAGATTAAAAGGATTAATAATGAAATACTTATCCCGAAATTAATTTTATTCGTAGTATTTATGGTTCCATCTAAAAGTTCTATTTCATTATTATCCCTGCTGCTTATAGTTTTTAAAAGAGATCTATTGCTAAATTGAAATTCACGATATAGGGGTAATAAACTCTCCTCATAAGTTTTATTTGCTTCCTCATATTTTGCCTGATCAAATAATTGAAAAAAAGAAGTAAGCCTTTCTTGTTTTTCTTTTGAAACAGTTTTCAACTTCTCAAAAATATCTTTCTCCTTTTGAGTAGAAATAAATTTGGAGGAAGCAGCCAGGTTGCTGTCGTTTTTTATAATTTCTGAATTTACAATACTTATTATTTCCAGGTTTTTATTTTCATCCGTTTTTAATAAGCCAATAAGGAAATCCTGATTTTAAGTCCATGAATATATTAGTCTAATAAATTTTGTTTCCTTAAATACAATTTTCAAAACTTACGAAGTCGAATGAGCTAATTATGGGATTCATTAATCCATATTTTTCCAAAAAAAAGCACGCTGCCCACAATTGTTAGGAAAGTGCAAACTTGAATGATGCCTTCCAGTAATTCTTTCCGTGTCCCAATAAGCCCCTTTGCTTACAAATAGCCCACAGAAAATTCCATGTCATTGAATTTACTTTTTTTGCCGATAATACCTGATTCATTTTCCTCACATTGCATTAGATCCTTTATCATTTTTTTTGAGACAGGAGTTAGGTATTGTTTCATTATTTTTAAGTTATTTTATTCGCCTTATTTGAAAAAATTATTTCTGAATTCATTCCAATTTTCATTAAAACCTTCATATCAAACATTATGCTAATTATTTCAAAGACATTGAATCTACCTTGGTAAACTTTTTTAAATAAAAACTAAATTTACTCTTATATATATTGAACAAAGTCTTTATTGGCATTGACTTTGTACTTAATTGATAAACCTAATTACAATTAAAATCAAAATTTTATGTCAATTGTAAATCTAAATTTCTCAAATTTATCTTCCGGTTATCCAGGTGGATACAGGCCTAATCCGGTAATTTTTGAAAGTCTCGTTGGCAAACATCCTTTAAAGGACGAAATGAGCAATAAATCTGATATCAATATTTTGGAAGGCAGGAAACATTATAAGGTGGAAGTAGTGGCTCCAGGATTCGAGAGAGAGAGCCTTTTCGTGAGTGTCAATGAAGATTGTTGTTTGTCTGTTACGGGTATTCATACCAAAGATGAAATAGCTGAAAGACAAAAATACCGGCAACATCCTGTAAAGTATGAGGGTTTTACTCATGAAATCAAGCTTCCGGAGAACATAGATACTGATTTTATTACGGCCGAATATAAGGCCGGGATTCTTTCAATTTGGTTTTCAAAAACAAAAAACTTAAACAAGCAAAGGGCTTCAACAATCATAGTATATTGAGGTTATTTAAAGTGATTTTCAAAAGCAATTTTTTTAATTTTTTTAAATTTTGAAATGATGACAATACAAGAAACATTTACCTTATAAAAAAGAAGCCGTTTGATGTAGTAAAATCTCCCAAAAAGGTTTAAAAAAATCAAATAATTAGAGAGTTAAATCCCATAAATTGATAACCTCCCATGCAAATAGAAACACCACGCCTTGTATCTGTAGCTAAGGAATTGAATGTAAGTACAAATACCATATTAGATTTTTTAGTCTCACAAAGTTTTAATTGTGACAACTTCAAGGTTGGCACAAAATTATCCGGAGAAATGTACCATAAGTTACAGTTACAATTTAAACAGGATAAAATAGCGAGGCAGCAGTCAGAGCAAATTATTCTATCCAATCCTAACCTGAAATTGGGCACATAACCCTTTTTCAAAAAATACTTGATTGTGGGTTTATATTACCCAGGGCCTTAAAATGCACAAAAAACGGGAATCAGATAAAAATCTAATTCCCGTTTATTCAAGATTGTTTGAAAACCACTCTAAAGATACCCGTTCTTTTTTTGTTATGGAATGAGATTTTTTGTATCAAGAAATTCGCTTAGAACTAAAATTGAACCTTGACGGTTAGTTTAGTTCTTTTCGAGATTGTTAATAAAGATTGTTTTTTGTCAGTTAGAGGGTATTCATGCCAAAGATGAAATAGCTGAAAGACAAAAATACCGCCAACATTCTGTGAAGCATGAGGGTTTTACTCATGAAATCAAGCTTCCCGAGAACATAGATTTCGATTTTATTACAGCCGAATATAAGAGCGGTATTTCTTCAATCTGGTTTTCAAAAACAAAAGACCTAAAAACGCAAAGTGCTTTAACGATCATGGTATAACATATAAAATTCACAAAGTCCTCGAAAATAAATAGAAGGCTTTTAAGGTCTAAATCTCATTTAACACATTTCCTATTTCTATTAGAAAGAAGAATAAAACAATAATTTCTATAGCTAATCGGAAAATGATTTTTTATTTTTTAAACTATCAACAAAATTATTTTCATAATTTATTTTTTTAGCTCAAATGAAATACCGAAATGCACCGGAATAGCTGGTTAGAAAATCAACCTGTTAAAATAATTAAAAGAGTTAGTTATTAAGTCTTTTAATACAAACATGGAATAGTTTTTTCAACAAAACTCGACTCTTCTATTTACCCAAAAGCGATAATAAAAGGTTAATAAAAATAGTAATCCTAAACACCTTCAATTGTTAAATCTCATTTGATAATCCTGCTTCCATTTGCTTTTTTCCGTTGCCTGTCTTGTTTAAAAAAATTGGCATTATATCTGGAATAATATTTGGGAATAAAAATAATATCTATTCTTAACCGAAAAAACAAAATCATGGAAAAGAACCTGGTTTGCGAAACATCAATTACGATAGATGCCGATGCATCCAAAGTGTGGAAAGCTATAACCATACCTCGCCTCATTAAAAAATATTTATTCGGCACAACTGTTACGTCCGAATGGAAAGAAGGTAGCCCGATTACGTATGAAGGCGAATACGAGGGCAAGCCTTACAAAGATAAAGGAGTAATTAAAAAATTAGAACCCGAAAAAATATTTCAAAGCACTTATTGGAGTTCCATGGGAGGCAAAGAGGATAAACCTGAAAACTATAATATGGTTACTTATAAATTAACCCCAAAGAATAGTAAAACGGTTGTTACACTTTCACAGGATAATATACTGTCTGAGAAAGAAAAAGAACACATGACTGACAACTGGAAAATGACACTCAAAAGTTTAAAGAAAGTTGTGGAAGAAGAAAATAGTAAGTAAATAATTTAATCATAGTGTAAAAAAATGGTAAACGATAAAAATAATTTTTTAATAAAAAAATCTACTATTGTCAAAGCGGCTCCATCAAAAATTTGGGATGCCCTTACAAATTCTGAGCTGACTAAGAAATATATGTACGGTTATGAAGTTCAGTCTGATTGGAAAGTGGGAAGTCCTATTTTCTGGGTTTTAAAAATCGATGGAAAAGATTACAACCGCAAAGGAAAGGTTCTGCAGGCGAAGCCGAATAAGATTTTAGAAATTTCAGATTTTAATCCAAATTCGGGGCAAGAAGATATTGTATCAAATTAAGCTATCATAAAGTATAAGTTAATTCCTATAACGGACGGGCGAACAAAACTAATGGTGATTGATGATTGTGCCAACAATGAAAAAAATACAAGGAGTCTCAGCAGTTTTGGAATTATGTATTACCGAAACTTAATGAGGTTTTGGAAAAACAATAGAATTTTAAATAACGTTTGAAAGCATCTTTTTTTAGTGTATGAAGATAAGGGAATGATCAAGAAATTTAGATCCGGAAAAATTTTTCAAAGAACTTATTGCGTTTCTATGGAGGCAAAGTAGAAAAACCCGGAAACTATAATTATTGGCTTTGATATTCGATCTTTTAGTTAGGTAAGATATATTAATAAAAAAATAGAAAGGAGGTTAGATAAAAATGAAAAAGGAAATGCACAAATATGGTATAGGTTTTTGGATAGGAGGAGGTGTTTACAGTCTGATAAATATGTATCTGAATCTGAAAAAGACGGCTCAAAGTGAAATTCTGATTTATAATTATATAATAGTCGGAGTTGCTATTTTGGGATTAATTTTAAATACGATTTCATTGAAAAGATCTCAAAAATAATTACAGATATTTTGCTTTTTAATATTAGGAGGATGAAATAAATTGTAGGCACAAAACCTACAATTTTGAGAATTCAAACTATTTTTATTTCGCTTTCTCTATAAAGGATTATCAAAAAAAAGTCTTTTAAAGAACAAATGTAAGTACTCGCATTGACCGGTGATATTTCAATGTATGAAGAGGAATATAAAATACATGCTCATGTAGTTTTGGGAAGGAATGTTATTTGGTAGATGTGATTAGTTTTTTTTGAAGAAGGGCGCAAAGTGATCCGGGATAAAATTAAAGTTTTATCGTTTCTGGAAATCGCACGATGAGAACATCGAATGAAAGGAATTACAGTTATATTTTTTCAATACTTTGTGGACCCCATTCAATTGCAGTATTAGGAATACAAAACCCTTCTTTCTCAATTTGTTTTAGCCATGTCTCACTGAATTTTATTTGAGGATTTAATAAGTCAATATTTTCGGAAAAGAGCCAATTAATTATTTTGTCTTCAATATTATCCGGAAGGTTACTTCCGTCTTCAATTTTTGTATATGCTATCCACAGTTTTGTTGTGTGTGCAATAAATCTATATACAATCATACCTTTTGTCTGGTTTGAAAAGTTGAATAAAAAGAGAAGCACCTGGTAGGCTATGATGAAATTTGTTTTTTGTGACAGCTAAAGTCTGGATTATTGATACTTTAATCTCAAACATAAATGATGAATGTTTTTGGCAAAAGTTGTAAATCGGAGGTTCTGGCTTATTGCAAATACAATATTACATGAATACTTCGGCATTATCTAAAAAAATATTAAGATTGACTATCATCACGTTTCCATAGTGTTTAAATTCGAATTTTCTTAAAATTCTTAATTTTTTTTGCCTTTGGCCTTTTTCAATTGGTCATTTTCAAAAGGTCGTTTAATTAAAAGGTGCTTTGCGATCTAATAGCCGCTTTTGGCTATGACAGTTCTGTATACTTCTCGCAACTCTAAGAAAAGGTATGATGATAAAACCAAAAATAAATTTTACGAGTATTTATCAGGGTTGGATTATGGTGAAGCCCGCTAAGAAAATATTGCAATTTCGAGTACTTCAATTTCGAAGATTTATTTGGCTTCGCTCTTTGCATCCCTCAATGATTTAATTTTATCATGGATAAAAATAAAAAATCATTTTTCCATTCGTTCCGATTCACTAAACAATGCGACCGATAATTTTTTAAACGTGTTCTCAAAGTATTTTATCGGCTGGTTAAAATCACTTTTAATTGAATTATATTTGAAGAACAAAATAAGTTCTTAGATGAATTGACATTGACTATAACCATGGAGAGATAATTAACAATACTGCCATTATATTTTAAAAATACCAAAACTGTGAACGCTGCCGCCGGGAACTAATTTTCTAAATTTAAAGATGTATACTTTAAGCCTTTTTATCTTTAAACATCCCGAGGGGATTGCATTTACTCCCTGGTGTGATCTGATTATTTCCAATGAAGCCGGAGGAAATTATGGAAAAACTGACTGCTTATTTTTAAAAGAGAAAACCCATTTAATGCCTAAGATTTATTCATTGATTATATTATTTTTTTTCTGCACCGGGAGTTTTGCACAAAGGGATACTATACAGGCAAGGATCATATTGATAGGCGATGCCGGAAAACTTAATTATGGACGACAACCCGTTGTGGATGCAGCAAGAAATTTAATTCCAATGGACAAAAAAACAATAATTATTTTCCTTGGAAACAATCTATATAATGCCAATCTGCCCGAAGATTTTTCACCCGGTTACGAAAAAGCAGGCGCAATACTCGATTCACAAATAAACATTGCCAAAGGCACTGATGCCAGGGTTGTTTTTATTCCGGGCAATCACGACTGGATGGAGGGTGAAGAAAATGGGTTAGAAAATGTAAGAAGGCAGGAGTCCTATATAAATTTTTTAGGAAATCGTAATATAAAGTACATTCCATCTGATGGATGCCCGGGGCCTGTAAAATATGATATTTCAAAAGATGTAATTATCATTTTTTACGATAGCCAATGGTTTCTTCAAAAAGGGAATAAGCCGGGCATCGAATCCGATTGTGGGGTTAAGACAGCCGGTCAATTTTATTCTGCGCTCACTGATCTTGTCAATGACAATAAAGATAAATTAATTATTATAGCCGGGCATCATACTTTAAAAAGCTATGGAGTCCGCGGAGGCTACTTCACATTGAAACAACATATTTTTCCTTTTACAGATCTTAATCCAAAACTATGGATTCCACTGCCGGTAATAGGAAGTATTTATCCTGTAGCAAGAGGAATTTTCGAAACTCCTGAAGATCTGCATTATCCCGATTACGCAAATATGATCAGGAAAATTGAGGATATTACAAGAGGAAATAAAAACGTGATATTCGTGGCCGGTCATGAACATTCTCTACAACTTATAAAAGATAGTAGTCAATATTTTGTAGTAAGCGGAGCCGGATCAAAGACATCCCGGGTTTCCTCAGGTAAAAAAACATTGTTTTCAAAAGAAGAACTGGGATTTGCCACACTGGAAATTTCCAAAAATAAAAATGTACATATTGATTTTTATACTGTAAACAAGGACTCTGCACATCATGCATTTTCAGAAAATCTGTTGAATTTTCAGGTTGATAAAAAAAAGCAGGATTCCACCGAAATGCCGCAAACTTTACCTGATATGCATTTTAAGGACAGTGTAACAGTGTCTGTCAACAACCATTACGATAGTCTATCTGATTTTCAAAAATTCATTATGGGGAAAAACTACCGCAAAGAATGGGCAACTCCTGTTCATCTAAAAGTTTTTAAAATTGCCAGTGAAATGGGTGGATTTACTATTAAAAAACTGGGAAGCGGAAAACAGACAAGAACATTAGAAATCGTAGATAAAAAAGGAATCAAATGGAGACTGGAAACCGTTGATAAAGATCCAATAGGTGCAGTGGCAGACCGTTTAAGAGGAACTGCCGCTCAAAAAATAGTACAAGACCTGACTTCGGCACTACATCCCTTTGGAGAAGCAGTAGTGCCCACACTGGCACAGGCTGCCGGAGTAGTACATGCGACTCCCAAATACTATTTTGTTCCGGATGATCCGCATTTAGGTATTTACAGACAAGTTTTTGCGAATAAAGTTTGTCTGCTCGAGCAGGCAGATCCAGCTCCGGAAAAAAAAGACACCAAATCAACAGCGAAAGTAATTTCAAAAATGATAGAAGACAGCAAAAACACTGTTGATCAGGAGGCAGTATTACGCGCACGCCTGCTGGATATAGTGATTGGTGATTGGGGCCGACAATTCGATCATTGGGAATTTGGGACAAATAATTCCGATGCGGGCGAATTGTATTATCCCATTCCCAAAGTCAGAGACGAGGCATTTTTTAATTCCAATGGATTATTGGTGAGAGGATTAAGCATGCATGCAATGCGGTATTTACAAGGATTCAAAAAGGATTTTCCAAGTATAAAATGGTTTAATTGGGAAGAAAGAGATTTCGACAGAATCTTCATGAATAATCTTGACAGAGAAAAATGGGAAAAGATAATAAGGCAATTTCAACAAGATATAAATGATACCGTTATTGATCGTGCTGTAAAACAATTTCCTAAAGAAATATATTTATTAGACTCAGCTGTTATTACTAAAAAATTAAAAGACCGAAGAGATAAACTTACCAAAGACGGCATTAAATATTATCGTTTCCTGAGCAAAGAAGTAAATGTGGTGGGCAGTAACAAAGATGAATATTTCAAAGTTTCGAATGCACCAAAAGGTTTGGAGGTTAAAGTTTTCAAGCGAAAATATGGTAATGACTCCACTAGCGTAATGTTTGATCGGGTGTTTAACCATAGAGATACCAAATACATCAATTTATACGGCTTGAACGGAGAAGATATGTTTGTGGTGGATAGCGGAACCCGATCCAAAATAAAATTAAGAATAATTGGCGGCCAAGGCCGGGATACTTTTAATATCAACGGACATATCGGAAACAAAATTTATGATTACGAACCAGGCAAAAACTTTATTATAAGAGGAAATCGCACAAAAAACGAAATGTCAGCTTCTCCATATATCAACAGGTACGAGAGCATCCATTACAAATATAATACGCACCATTTTCCAATGATCAATCTGGGATATAATTCGGAAGATAAGGTACTGGTAGGTCTTGGGTTTTCTACTAAAACATATGCATTCAGAAAAAAGCCATTCGCCACATCTCAACAATTAAGCACTTTGTTCAGCCCATCTTCCCAGGCATATACACTTCAATATGCCGGAGAATTTAATCAAATCATGCATAATAACGATCTTGTTGTTCATGTAAACTTTTTCAATCCGGTGTTAGATAACTTTTTCGGCTTTGGAAATAATACGGTCAAAGACAAAAATCAACCAATTGAATTTTATCATGTACGCTATAAATATGTATCGACAGATGTGCAATTGCGTAAAAAGTACTTCAACGATTTATTACAAGTTTATTTAGGTCCTTCCTTCTATATTTATTGGAACAAATACAGTGATAATAAATCGAAAATATTATCTCATCCTGCTAACGTCGGCCTGGACTCAGCAAGCATTTTTAATTTAAAGAGTTATACAGGTGCAAAATTTGATATTGCGATCAACAATTTAAACAGCGAATTAATCCCATCAAGGGGAGTTGTCTGGAATACAGAATTGTCATCTATGGTTGGCATTAATAAAAACAGTCACAACATTACCAAAATTGCGTCAGATCTTACCGTGTATGCAAGCCTTCGTGATCCCGGTAAACTTGTCGCTGTACTTCGTTTTGGTGGCGGCCATATCTTTAATGACAATTATGAATATTTCCAGGCATTTACCCTGGGAGCCAGCAATTATTTAAGAGGATTTAGAAAAGATCGTTTTTCTGGTCAGTCTATTGCATATCAAACTACCGAACTTCGGATTAAGCTATTCGAATCGCAATCCTTTATATTCCCAGGCGCTGTTGGCCTGGTGGCTTTTAATGAAGTGGGCAGGGTTTGGGTCAAAAATGAGACTTCGCATACATGGCATCAGGATTTTGGTGGGGGCATTTATTATTCACCTTATAACTTTGCAACAGTATCGGCAACCATTACTCATTCGAAGGAAAATAATTTATTTAATTTTTCAATTGGCACAAAATTCAACTTATATTTTTAAATATTGTAATTAATAAGGTGTCGTCCTTACTTCTTACTGGCCAGGAAATTATCATACCAGCCCATTCATCTAACCAGATAATGCCAAACGGAAGATTTAAAATGATTTCAACAGTTATTAAAAGCGAGTACGAATAAGATAAGCGGGGATCAGATTACATAACTATCACGAAATGGCATATTAAAAATAATTACTGCAGCCATTCTCCTATATATTTATATTCCTTCACCAATAAAATTTAAACAAGCTGTCCTGGCCTGAAAAGTGTGAATTATGTAACCTATTAATGGAATTGTATAACACGTAATTGCATTAAAACGATGAACTTTGTATTATTAAATCCAAAATAAAACTTAGAAAAAGTGTACAATAAAAAAATTCTTAAAAATGATTTGTCTAAATTAAGGTAATGATTTTCGCATAGTGACGTTTTTTTCAACACCACGCCAAATGTAGATTGACAATTTCTCTTAATTGCTATGATTGCTGAAAGTTGATATTATAAAACAAAAAAATTAAATTTAAAATGAAAACAATTAAAATAAATAATCACACCGCCGGTTTTTTTCCCGTCGGCATTCTTTTACTCATATCTTTCATGCTTCCATCCTGTGCTAGGAAAATGTCATTTCAAACTTCAACCGTTGTTCCCGCTGCTGAGGGCTCAGTTAAGGTAAAGAAAAATAAAAATAAAAATTACGATATTAATTTAAGCGTAATACGACTTGCAGACCCTTCAAGACTTAATCCACCAAAAAAGGTTTATATAGTATGGATGGACACAGAACAGAATGGAACCAAAGAAGTTGGGCAATTAAATACTTCCAGCAGTTTACTTTCAAAAACCATGAAGAGTTCATTAAAAACTTCAGTGCCTTTTCAACCTACCGACTTTTTCATAACAGCCGAAGACGATGCTGACATGCATAGCCCTTCAGGACAGGTGGTGCTAAGAACCAACTAGCGAAATGACATGGTAACCGTAGCTAAATTTATAATTAAAAGTTCATTGCTATTACTACTGTTCATTAGGGTATTTTTAGCCGATATGTAACTGATAAGATTAAACGAAAATGGGATTGGATTTACTTCCCTCAGCCCTCCTTTTGTAAATACACTGTAGAAGAAGTAATTTTTAGTTAATTTTTAGTTCCATTTGTGGTAAGAATCTGTTTTTAATTGAGGATTCAAGTTGATTGTAAGTTTTAAATCCGAAATTTTCATAGAATCTTTCTGCATTTGGATCTGCATCTAAAATGATTTTTTTTACCTTCATTTCCTTTGCTGTTTCGATACAATGCTTTAATAATGTTTTTCCATATCCTTGTCCAATAAATTTTGGATAAATGAAGAGATAGTCAAGTTTCAGGATTTCATTTCCAATTTTAAGTAGAGAAAAGAACCCTATAATATCTCCATCTTCAACTAATTTATAAGTTTCATTTTTTTCAATGTATTGTTTAGAAATTGTCAAATCTTCTTTCCATTTCTCTAGCTGTTCAATTTCATATCCCCAAAAAGCTTTTCCTTGATATGATATTTCACTTAAAATTAAATTATCGTCTGTCTTTGCTTTCTCAATTATCATCTGTGTAAGGTTTGAATAACATTTCTGCTTACGTTTAAGGATGTCAGGGAAATATATATTCTATGGTCCGAATCACTGCCAAAGAATTACCAAAGATGAAATTATGAACAAAAAGTTGAACAACAAAGAAATTTCAGTCCGTACTTCCGAGGATAACAACTCGAAAGCTGATAAAACAATCACCACTGCCGAATATTGCGTGCTTTCGTCTATTGCGTAATCATTAAATTTGTTTCCCATTGTAATACCATATCGAAACTACCATCTTCTACTTTGTAATTGTTTGTTCCATTTATAGTAAAATTAAAATGCCCACTTATGATAAAAGGATTGATTATTGGATTATTTGGTGAACCATCTCCGATAGTAAAAGATGTGATTTTCTGTACTTTGCTAAATATAATATTTCCAGAGCATTCTCCGTATCGTTGAAAAATAAACTTGTTAGCAGAGTAATTCAATGTAACAGAGTTGCAAATGTTATCGAAATTAAATGTTGTATTATTTAGTTTAACCAGGGCTATCAATTTTTCTTTTTGTCCCAAAGCGGTCTTATACCGTATCTCAAAAATTTCAGTAGCATCTTTCATGCTAATCAATCCAAATCTGTGAAATTCAGGTTCTATGAAAATATCACATTGATGAGATCTCTTGTAAACCGAATTGGCTACAGCCATATGAAAAGATTTTTCTATCATTGCTGCTTTTGAAAACTGGAAATTAATATCAGTAACATTGTCTAGTTTGTTTTACATGCGAGCCAATGATTTTGTCGCAGATGCTTACCAATGGTTCAACAGGAAAATTATTCAGCAATCCTCCATCCACCAATTTAGTATTTTCATTGGAAAAATATAGAAGATGCTTTCGAAACAAAATGATCTTACTTTCATTAAAAGATGATCTTCATCATTTATCTATCCGGCTCCCAATTCCTGATCCTTAATTTTTAAAATTCCAATTATTTCTATTTTAAATTGATTTACATACCTCATCCATAGAAATTATTCGCTAACTTTATAAACTAATATTAAATACTTTTTACTATAAAAAAGTTAATTCCTATAATCGTATTTACAACCTTAATGGTTAGCTGTTCTTCTAAGGAATTAAGTAGGGAAGAAGCTTCCCGAATAATAAAGCATGAAATGCAATATCCTAAAGTTGCTGATTATGATATTTATTGCAGCGATCTGGTAATGGTAAGAAAGGTAATTGATGCAGGATTGGAAGAACAAGGAATGGTAATTGTTCAGCGAACACAAAAGCTTCAAGACATAGGTAATTCTGATTAGATACCCAATGCCGCTGTATTCTAATCATTCTATCTTTGAAATTCAATTCAAAGGGTATCTTCGCTACTTTCCATACCATGAATTTAGTAATTTTATATAACTTATAAACGACATTATTCAAGCTTCAACATTTGATTTCATCTTCATTTTTAAAGGCATCAAACTAAATGATATCTGCCACAAAGCGAAAGCTCATAAATACCCACTAATAAGAGCTGCCATTCAAATCGAAAAAGAGAAATCCTACATCTGCAAATTTTATGAACCTAATGACAAAGACAACAATGTTTCTGGTTTAAATTGTAAGATATTAAACAGAAAAATCTAAAGTTATTGCAAAGGAACCGTTGGGAGTATTGGCATAATTAAAACTAAAATATTTCAACAGAATTACTTTAAAATTGTATCATTTTCTTTCGCCTCAATAGCTGATTTCAGCAATCTTAAAATACCTTTTTCCGTAATTATTTTTGTTGCTTCAATATCATACCAATTGCCTTCTTTTGTCCTGTATAATTTGCAGGAAAATTCACCTCTATTATCGTCATTTTTTGTAAAATTATATTCCTGTAAAATAGCAATAATATGGCCCAGTGCATTAGTTAATTCGTAAGGGTTAATTGTGTAATAATACTGGCTGTTATTTTCCAAAGTAATTTGATTACTGAAAAGGTTCTTTAGCGCTTCTCTCATATCACAATAATAATTCAAATCTCTAAATACTACAAAATGAATTTATTCAATGGCTAAATTTTAGTCACCGATTATTTGAAATTGGTATAAAATTTGTCTTATATCTTTTAGTAGGTTGATAGTGAAAATGAATTTGTGGAAAGAGAAAAATCTATGTAAGTAATTTTATCAAATAGCCTCCTGGCTTTTCTTTTATATGTTTCAAAGCATCTCTGAAACATATCCTCACAAGTTCTTCAAGTATTAATCTTTATCAAGGCATAATGTGCCGGGTCTTGCACATGGCAAGATGTACAAACGTGGCCACGTTTGAAATCTTGCCCCTTCACTCCGAAGTCGTACGGGGATTTCTAACCCTCAAGAACTATCAGCAACTATACGATTTCTTCAATTTCTCATAAACCTTTGCAGATGCTGCTTCGCAAAAATCGAGTCCGGAATAATCAGGATTGAAACCTCCGATATAAGGGACTGCCATCATGAAAATTCGGTAGTTAGCGTTTCCGGTTTCATCTACCACTTGAAAATAATCATTGATCGTAATGCCTGGAACCCTGAGAAAATAATTCCCTGCAGAGTCTTTGATAACCC
>JGI20206J14855_1000248_pt1 | contig 20061 bp, 10 predicted proteins | sample NGESurdeep092012_6_FD_14855 | JGI IMG/M metagenome (IMG submission 14855) | reverse complement strand
CACACACAGAATTTCGATTTATTCACCTCACCTCCAGAGCCGTAAGAGGGCTTCGCCCGATGTCTTCCAACCCACCTTCTCGGAAGGTGGTGGTTGAGTGTAATTAATCTTTTACAGATTTATTCAATAGAGATATTTACTAATTTTTATCCGGCAGGAAATTATATTCCAAATAGTGCAGTCGTCACACTTCGCAATTGTATTGCTATTGCGTGATAAAACCCAAACCGGAAAAATTATTTTTTTTGATAAATTAAAATCCTGGAGTAAAAGAACTTTTGGTAAACAATATTAAGAAAAGCAATTAAATGGAAAAATTCCATCTTGCCGAAAGATCATTGGAAATATCCACAAGCGTATTCATAGCCCTTTTATCCCCATTGTCTGATTCATAGATTACAGAAGAAATTCTACACGGAAATCTTTTGCCTGTTTTTTTGATTGCGGTAATTTCTGCTTTTGCAATCCCTTTTTCATTTCTTTGATCAAGAAAATCAATAAAAGCAGTTTCCTTCATTTCAAATAGATCTTTATTTTCAAGATGACTCATTTCAGACTGGGAATAACCAAATAATTTAGAGAATTTTTCACTGAATTTCATAATAATCCCATCAATATTTTCGATATACATTGGATGGAAAGAATGTCGAAAAAGTCCTTCATATATTTCCAAAGTGGAAGCATTTTTTACTTTTTCTAAAACTTTTGTAGATGGATTGGAATTAGTATTTGGGTTTAAAAAACTATTTTCCTGTGTGGGTAAGTAAGTAAGTTCATTCATAGCATGTTGGTTTAGTGATAATGTTAGGGTTTATGCTATTGATTCACATAATTGCAATTATCGTGCTATAAATTATATTCATTGCTTTTTAGCCCATAAAATATTGATTGTTAATCAATTAAATTTTTATTTCAGTGAAAGAGAATTTGTGTTTGAAATATTTTAAAGTCATTCTAAAGTTGTTGAAGACGGTTTTGCTAATGTGATTTGAAGGTATAATCACACTGATAATATTTGACGTCTCTTAATTCATCAATATTGTTTATTCCGGCAACTTCACTCTTCTTAGCTCCAATAAATTCAATCCATTGGGTACCAGGTTTTTTACATAGGGTTGTACCAGCCAAATTACCATATCATACCACAAAGGCACTACCGGTGCATCTTTTATCATTAATTGATCGGCCTGTTGATAAATTTTATACCTGGCAGAATCATTCTTTTCAGATAATGCAGCTTCATATAATTTGTCAAATTTTGGATTATGATACCTGGTATAATTTGGGGGTGCCGGATTTTTGCCATAGAAAACACTCAAAAAATTTTCGGCATCAGGGTAATCGGCTATCCAGCTACCGCGAAAAAATAAAGCTTCTGATTTTGCAGTTTGTTCAAGCAGCAAACTCTTCTGAACCACTTCCACATTTATTTTGATCCCTATCTGCAATAATTCGTTGGCAATATAACTTGCAAAGTCTGCATAAAGAGGAACTGTAAGTAATTTAAAAGAAGGTAATCCTATTCCATTAGGATATCCTGCTTCTTTTAATAATAATAATGCCTTTGCCTGGTCATAATGATAGCCTTTCACAGCAGAAGTATCAAAAGAAGGAAATCCTGCCGGAACAAAACCGCTTGTTGCTGCAGTGCCAATCGAATTCCGGATATAAAGCATCATTTTTTTTCTGTCGAACCCATAGTTGATTGCCTGCCTGATTCGAACATCCCTAAGAGGAGAATTTTTTACAATTGCCAAAGTACTATCACATAAAAATCCAAGGTATTCAATAGTAAGTGCCGGATGTTTTATCAATACTATTTTTCCTTTCCATTCATTGCGTAGCATTCCCCCTTTTGTTAGCACTTCATCTTTGAAAGAAGGATCAATTTCGTTGATAAAATCAAGCCGCTTCTGTTGAAATTCCAGGAATTCAGTGGCTTTGTTTTGAAGAAAAGTAATTTTAATTCCATCTAAATAAGGAAGCCTGGTCCCCGTACTGTCTTTTTCAAAATAGTGTGGATTCTTCTTTAATACCATTGCCTGGTCTTCTTCCCATGCTACCATTTCAAAAGGGCCGGTGCCACAGGGATGCCGGCGAAAATCTTTTCCATATTTTGCTACTACTTCTTTAGGTATTATAGAACAATATTGCATACTCATCACACCGAGTATGGGATGAAAGGGTTTTAATAATTTTAATTGAAACGTGGTGTCATCAATAGCTTTAAAGGGTTGTACTGTATCCACTCTTCCATTAAATATCCATGCTCCGCTACTGGCAGTTGCAGGATCCAGGATGCGTTGAAAACTATACACCACATCATGCGCAGTCATCTTTCTTCCTTGGCCACCGGGGAAAGCCGGGTTGTCCTGAAAAAAAACATCATTTCGAAGATGAAAAGTAAAAGTGAGATTGTCCGCAGAAATATCCCAGCTTTTCGCTAAAGAGGGAACAAGATTAAGGTTGTTGTCTGTTTGCACTAATGTATTGTAAAGCTGGTGCGCAGCCCACATGATTGACTGGTTTTTTGCGAATGCAGGATCCAGGGTAGCAATGCCTGATTGTTCATTGTAATGAAAAATATTTTTTACTTTTTCATGGTGAGAACAGGAAGAAATGCAAAGTAAAAAACCGGTAATTAAAATAAAAAAATTCTCTTTAGTTATTTTTTTTAACGGTAAAAGGATTTGTTTTTTTAACTTCATCTTTGTTTATAAAAAAAATAAATTTAGTAAATGAAAAAGATAATCTTCGCTTTTAGTTTCATGATTCTTGTTTTTAATTTTTCTTTTGCACAGGAATTTACCCATGCAGATACCCTGCGTGGCAGCAATGGCCCCGGAAGATCGTGGTGGGATGCTACCAAATATAACCTTCATCTTACATTCGATTTTACCGATAGTAGCATTACCGGGTATAATGCTATCAGCTATAAAGTATTGGAGAAAAGACATCCTGATTTTTTTCAGATAGATCTCCAGGAACCGATGATCATTGATTCTGTAATTTGGCAAACCGGTTCAGAGAAATACCCTCTCAACAGTAAAAAACTTTCGTTTACTCGTGACGGTAACGCATGGTTTGTTTATTTAAATAACCTGGTTTCACCTTTAATTGCAAAACATGATATCAATAAGTTCATGAAAATAAAACAAGGATCACAGAGGTCAAAAACGGCTTCAGAACTTGTTCCTGAAATTTCAAATTTGGTTGTCTATTATCATGGTAAGCCACGAAAAGCAAAAAATGCGCCCTGGGATGGAGGATTTGTTTGGAGTAGAGACTCTACCGGAAACCCATGGGTAGCCGTTGCGTGCCAGGGCTTGGGTGCCAGTGTATGGTATCCTTGCAAAGATTACCAGGGTGATGAACCCGATAGTGCAGAAATGAATTTTACGGCGCCCTCGGACCTGGTTACAGTTAGTAATGGAAGGTTGAGAAGCGTAAAGGTAAATGGCGACGGCAATACCACTTACGATTGGGCAGTAGTAAGTCCTATCAATAATTATGACATCACTTTTTATATTGGGAAATTTGTAACTTTTGGGAATATGTACCCCGGGATTGATGGCAATTTAACAATGGATTACTGGGTGCTTAATTACAATTTGGAAAAAGCTAAAATGCATTTTAAAGATGCAACACGGATGATGAAAGCTTTTGAATACTGGTTTGGCCCGTATCCTTTTTATGCTGACGGATATAAATTAGTAGATGCGCCATATCTTGGAATGGAGCACCAGAGCGCAATTGCTTATGGCAACCATTATAAAATGGGCTACAATGGGCATGATCTTTCGGGAAGTGGATGGGGATTGAAATGGGATTTTATCATCGTCCACGAAAGCGCTCATGAATGGTTTGGAAATAATATTACCTCGATAGATCTGGCCGATATGTGGATACATGAGTCCTTTGCCAACTATGCAGAAACTCTTTTTACAGAATATTATTACGGCAAACAGGCAGCAACAGATTATATAGTTGGTGTTAGAAAAAATATAAGGAATGATAAACCTATCATTGCGCATTACGGAGTGAATGAAGAGGGGAGCGGCGACATGTATTATAAAGGCGGCAATATGATCCATACTATTCGCCAGGTCATCAACAATGATGAAAAATTCAGAAGTATTTTAATTGGATTAAATAAAACATTTTATCATCAAACCGTCACTTCAAAACAAATAGAAGATTACATTAGTAAACAATCCGGTATTAATTTTTCAAAAGTATTTGACCAATATTTACGTACTACCCAAGTTCCTGTTTTGGAATATAAAACCGTAAAAGGAAAATTATTTTATCGTTGGGGAAATTGTGTTCCCGGATTTAATATGGCTGTAAAAATTTATGATGCAAATGGGAAATTAATTTTTATTCATCCAACCCAAAAATTTCAAAAGGCTCCAAAAGATGTGAATGAAATAAAAGTGGACATAAATTTTTATGTGTTTACCAAAGAAGTTAATGATTAACGATTGGTGTCTTTGATTTAAGAATGAAAGTTTTAATTTTGACCTTCGTAAAAAAAAGAAAAAACTTGGTTTACTGCCATGTCTAAACGGGTGGCCTGGTAGCGGTCGGTACGCCTGGCGTCAGACCGCGGCTGGCATTTCAAAGTCTCGCGAACAACAGAAAATATCTGGTTTACTGGAAAGAAATCATACATCTAAAACGCGGTTCCGGCCTTCTGTGCTGACCGCTTCATCTAAAACCCGCGATCTGACCTGCGGTGCCGACCGCTAGCTCAACGTTAGCGATCGGTATCTTCGACGACAGAACGCTGGTGATAATTGCATCCCCACGGAAAAACAGAAAAAAACTTGCTTTACTGTTAAGAGCAGCTTCCTCAGGGAAAACTGGCAAATCCTTTTTATAAAGATCTGGGATCTAACACCCGGTTCTCTAATTTATTATTTTCACAACTTCCACATTTCCATCAGGTTTAATTATTTCTAATTGATATATTCCTTTAGCTAATTTATGAGCAGGAGTAATAATTTCAGAACTGTTGCCATCATTATGAGTTACCACTTTTGAAAGAATCAACTGACCTAAAGAATTCATTAACCTGATTTCATAAACTCCCGCAACCTGGTTGCTAAATTGAATTTGTATAGATCCGTTTACAATTGGATTCGGATACACAGAAATGGATGCATCCAAATCCCCAATCAGCACTTTCACAATCTGTGTATATTGCAACTGCCCGTCTTTACCTATACTTCTTACACGGTAATACTGGTACCCGGAAGTTACATTTTCATCTAACCAGCTATAATTGCCCGATCCGTTAATGTTGACTGCAACGGTAGCCACTTTGGTAAATTGGATTCCATCTTCAGATTTTTCTACTTCATATTGTTGGATGCCGGATTCATTTTCTACAGTCCATGACACAAGGATATCCTTATTTTTTTGTGCTGCAGTTATTGAAGTAAAAGTTACGGGCAATGGACCTAACGTCCTGAATACCATTTCAAACCGGCCTGCAGCATAAGATGCAGGATTGGAAGTAACAGAAATATTTACAAAGCTGCTGTCTGTAAGACTTATTGGAGTAGAAGTGTTTAGAAATTGGTCTATTAAGTACGCCTGCAAACCTGTTGATCCCATATTTTCAGGTGCAAACCTTAGTTGATAGGTTTGCTGCTTCAGGTTGCTCATATTATAATAAAGGGTATCAGATAATGATAATGGGGCTTTGGCTTCGATCGCCAATATGATCCCATCTCTTTTGAGCCCAAAATTTTCTCCCCCGTTAAGTAATTTTACTGCGTCATTACCATCAATGTTATCACTATAATTTCTATCAAACACAACTGAATTTCCGTCTGCAATTGTATTTCCGGTATAAAGACTTGTACTTATCAATTGCCTGTTTCCACTGGGAGCTATTCCAAACTGCCTGGATATAATATTTGCTGGTGGCGTGCTTACTTTAGTATTCTCGTCAAAATTGAGCATATAATCTGTTGCTACAGAAGGAGAAAAAGAAGTAGAATGAACGAAGAAAGCCTGCCCGGAATGGACTACTGAAGTGGGAGTCCCTGATGGATAAGCTGAAGTGCCACCAGGTACGGGTTCCCAACCATTAGTGCTGCTAAGAGTTTGATATCCGCCTAAACCATACGAGCCATATAAATTGGGATCCCATACATAAAATTTATTGTCAATTCCAGCGCCTTTTGTTATCAGGGTGAAATCTACAGCCGAAGCATAGGGGTTACCTATTGCAGCATAATTATCGGGCAATACCGAAATAGGAGTTAATGTACCAGTCAACAAGGTTCCTTTGGTCCTCAAAGTAGTATTATTAGGAGGTTGGTTATATACAGTAACGCTTCTGTCGCCTCTTACAAAAACCATGTATCCATTTTGGTTATAAATTGAAATATTAGTATTGGCGATTCCGGTCCAATCATTAGTAAGAGGATTATAATATTTAAGTGAAGGAGTGGCAGTATATACATCAAAACCTGCTGCAGTGCCGCCTGCACCTGAAACCATAGTACCATATCCTGTAGAGGTAGTGATACCATTTTCCATCCAACTTTGTTTCACAGTTTGACCAATAGTTGGAGATGCTAAAAATTCCCATGATTTGGCATGTTGTCCTGCAGCAGTACCAATATTAATATATCGCTCTGCCGTAACATTTCCATTGATTGTATTACCGGATCCTACGATTCCTACATTAGCAGTACTAGCACTATTAGATACCAGTGTGATGTTGTCTCCGGTATTTAAAGTAGAACTGCTATTTCCAAAAGATAAGGTTCCCGTGATTTTTAAAGTATCATTAGCAGAGGAAGCAACTGAGAGCCCGCTACCCGTATTGCTTACTATTAAGTTATTAATTGTTCTTTGATAAAACATACTTCCGTCAATAGTTTGTGCGCTTGCACCTTTCATTTCAATCGTTCCATTGCTGGCATCTAATGTTCCGGAATTACTAATGGCTCCATAAATTTGTAAAACGCCGCCTGAAATTGTGACTGATCCTCCGCTTTGAATAGTAAGATTGTTTGCTACTTCGGTTCCGGATGAAATGTTTGGATAATTACTCAGAAAGCCCGGGATGATTACATTGGTTGATGAAGTGGGAATTTCCCCACAAAGCCAGTTTCCACTGTTACTCCAGTCTGTATTTACTGCACCTGTCCAGCTTCCCGGATCAGTGATTGTTACATTGGTAGAAGTTGAATAGGCAGCACATCCTCCACTGGCGGCAATGGTATAGGTTACGGTATATGTTCCGTTAGTACTGGCATTTAAATTAATAATACCGGAAGAAGAATTGATAGATAAACCACTTGTAGATGAATAAGTACCTCCGGAAGTTCCCGTAATTGTAACAGAGGCTGATCCGCTGTTAGAACAATATGGTGATGATGGGTAAGAAATTGTTGCTGAGGGTAACGGCGTTACCGTAATAGTAGCAGGGTTGGAATTAACTGATGGGCAAACTCCATTTTGTACTACAGCCCTGCCTATTACTGTTTCAGGAATATTATTATAAGTTTGAGAAGTGGTAGTATTTGCTATTGAAACCCAGGTACTTCCTCCATCAATTGAATATTGCCAGTTCACTACACTACCTGTTTGTCCGGTCAGATAAACTGTACCACTATTGGATCCTGAACAAACTGTAGCATTGGAGCCAACAGATCCACCTACAGATGCTGCATTTACAGTAATGGTAGCAGCGCTTGAATTTGCAGATGAACAAACTCCGCTCTGAACTACAGCTCTGTAAAGGGTTGTCTGCGTTAAGTTACTATAGGTTTGTGAAGTGGTAGTATTAGCAATTGATGTCCAGGTAGTTCCGCCGTCGGTTGAATATTGCCAGTTTAATATACTACCCGTTTGCCCGATTAGATTTAAAGTACCACTATTAGTTCCTGAACAAACTGTGGCATTGGAGCCCACAGATCCTCCTACAGATGGAGCATTTACAGTAATGGTAGCAGCGCTTGAATTTGCAGAGGAACAAACACCGCTCTGAACTACAGCTCTGTAAATGGTTGTCTGGGTTAAGTTACTATAGGCTTGTGAAGTGGTAGTATTGGCTATTGATGTCCATGTTGTTCCGCCGTCAGTTGAGAATTGCCAATTTAATACACTACCCGTTTGGCCGGTTAGATTTAAAGTACCGCTATTAATTCCTGAACAAACTATTGCATTGGAGCCAACGGATCCGCCTACAGATCCTGCATTCACCGTAATGGTAGCAGCGTTTGAATTTGCAGATGTACAAACTCCACTCTGAACTACAGCTCTGTACTGGGTTGTTTGCGTTAAGTTATTATAGGTTTGTGAAGTCGTTGTATTAGCAGTAGATGTCCATGTAGTTCCGCCGTCAGTTGAGTATTGCCAGTTTACTACACTACCTGTCTGGCCTGTTAAATTAAGAGTACCACTATTAGATCCAGAACATACTGTGGCGTTTGAACTAACGGATCCACCTACAGATCCTGCATTCACCGTAATGGTAGCAGCGCTGGAATTTGCAGATGAACAACCTCCATTTTGTACTACAGCCCTGCCCGAGGTTGTCTGCGGTAAGTTATTATAGGTTTGTGAAGTAGTTGTATTAGCAATCGTTATCCAGGTTGTTCCGCCGTCAGTCGAATATTGCCAGTTTAGTACATTGCCTGTTTGCCCGGTCAGATTCACAGTACCACTATTAGTTCCAGAACATACTGTAGCATTGGAGCCAACTGATCCTCCAACAGATAAGACACTCACTGTTAAGCTTGTCGTAGTAGTATAAACAGCGCATCCACCTGATGCCGGGATTGTATAAGTTACTGTATAAGTTCCTGCTGTACTTGATGATGGTGTAATGGCTCCGGTTGAGGAATTAATGGTTAATCCTGATGGCGAAGCAGAATAATTACCGCCGCTGGTTCCTGACTGAGTTACAGGCTGTGCAGTTCCAACTGATTTACAAAATGGAGTACCAGCGTATGATATAGTAGCCGATGGAATAGCAGTAATGGTAACTGCAGTAGTAGCAGTTTGTGCTGAACATCCGCCAGCCGCCGCCATTGTATAAGTTACTGTATAAGTACCCGCTGTACTTGATGATGGTGTAATGGCTCCGGTAGAAGCATTAATTGATAACCCGGAAGGTAAAGCAGAATAAGTACCGCCGCTGGTTCCTGTAAGTGTAACATTTTGAGCTGTTCCCAATGATTTACAGTAAGGGATACCGGAATAAGAAATAGTGGCACTTGGTGGATTATTTACAATAACTGCAATGGTTGCTTGTGGACTCACACATCCATTTACAGTTTGACTTACTAAATAGTTGGTTGTACCTGCCACTGATGTAAAAGGTGTAGGTGCTGTTGCCCCATTATTAACTGTAAACTGTATATTATTAAAACAATGATATGGCGCTGTTCCTAAACTATTTGTGCCTGTGACATTAATAGTCCCGGTTGGTTCAGTTATGGGGAAAGAAGTAGTACTATCACCTCCGATTGTTCCGGTTCCGGTGGAAATCCCGATACTGTAATTCCCCGGGGAGGCAATTGTGTAATTAAAAATATTATTAATTGTTGCTCCAGTACTACCATTGTGTAAAGTCGTAACAGTACTTGACGTGGCAATAACAGTACCCGAACTATTATACAAAGCAAGACTTACTCCTGTAATAGATTGGTTCGCTGGAACGTAATAATCTACAGAAGTAATTTCAACATTGGAGGCAGTTGTAGTAAAATCGGTTTTTTTATTACTGCCGGAATTACTTATGTATGTTAAAGCACTAAACGTTGTTGTTCCGCCTGCAGTACCTGAAATAGAGCCACTTCCCCAGGTAAGATTGGATCCTGTGGCAGTAAGTTGCGAAGCCACTGCATTCAGGCAATAATTAATTGGTGTTGTTACTGTAGGAGCAGCAGGGATAGCATTTACCGTAATATTTATAACATTTGAATAGCTAACCCAAACTCCCAATAAATATACTCCCCTTCTCAGCCATGTGGTTTGAGTCAGATTTCCGGGAGTATATGATTGTCCGGTAGCACCACTTATTACTGAAAATCCGGAAGAGGAGCTTGTGGTACTTTGCTCCCATGTATAAGAAACTAAAGAGACAGCAGACCCATTGATAATTCCGGGGGATGTGCCACTACAGATGGCGCCATTAGTATAAGTTATGGTATTTTGTCCAAAAGCAGAAGAACTCCAAATTAAAATAAATAAAAAAAGAAAAGAGTATTTAAGGAGAAATAAGTTACGTTTTACTTTTTTTGGATTATTGATAACGGATATAGAGTTTCTCTTATTAAAAGTCAGAAGGAAATTCATGGATTGGATTCAGGTTTAGGGTTGAATTCAAATTATAACGAATAAAACAGACATATAGTATCTGTAAGACAGACAAATAATTTGATTTCAGATTCCTCTTTAATTGTATTTGAAAAGGAATATTCTAATGCAATAGGAACAGGAAGTAATGGCAGATATTGTTGTTGTTTTTGGCCAATTATTTTTCTAATATTTTAAAACAGAAATCTTCAATATTTATTGCTTAACTGTATGGCCTGGAGGATAATAATGGTTTATCGTGACAATTTTACAACTGTTACTATTGGCGCCCCTGCAAATAGTTTCTTTAACAGGTGAAAATTGAAATCTTTGATATTTACTTGGTTACTGTTAGAATGATTCCCTGCTACTGTTGGCGTCAACAGTTTTTCGATAATGCGAAAGAAATTTTCAATAATTATTTGTTTACTGCTAATAATAATCCCGTAATAAACTGTGTGTAAAAAAATGATCAGGAACTTAACAGGTATTATTGTTGATACGGACGCGACCATCAGGAATCTATTCAAACAATTCTCCCTGTACATTATTCTGCTTTGGTGATTCTACCCAATCCATTTGATCGCTTTTTGAATAATCCGTTAGTTTATTTCCAATGGCGCGCCAGCCCATTACATCCACTACTTTATGCAATTTTATTTTTCCTTTGCGTATCTGTGTTCCCCGCCCGCTCTGCATGGCGAGTATGGGTTCATTGGCAGTAGTAACTTTCAATAACCTGTTCCCTGTCCCTTCTTTAATGAAAAAGAATTTGGAATTCAGCGTGTTGGTTTCAATTTTGAAACGCTTCACATTGTATTGCAGTTTTTCATTATCAAGATAAACTGCAGTAATGATTTTTTCTGGATCGAATTTTTCTATCAATTCGATATTGTCCACTTCAAATCGTTGTGTAATTTCCTGCCCGGTAATTTCATAATTCCCGTCTTTATAAATAACCAGTATTTTATCATCGCCGTCAAAATTTCCCAGCATTTTCCCCTTTTCTTCTGTATTCAATCTTCCGAAAGTTTCATCAAACCAAAGTTTTCTTTGGTCGAGTGTAGACTTCCCTTTTTCCAGGAGGCGAATAGATTTTACAGGATATTTGGTTACCTGGTTGCCAATGCTGCCACGGCTGCGGATTTCAAGCGTATCAAAATAAAAATCAAATTCTTTGTTATGCGCTTTACAACCCGGTGTGAGGATGATATGTACCACTTCTGCTTCGCCATTTGGATTCACACTGAAATAATGTACTTTACTTTTTTCATCCCCTTTGGTAAGGTCATATTCTTTATCCCGCGTAACTCCTGTAACATTAAATCTCTTGGCATAACTGATCCCTTTTTTACTTTCCGCATAAATCATGTTATAAGTAGTACGATCATTATTCTTATTAAATACGGCCACATGAATAATGTCTTTTCCAATAAAAACTTTGTCGGCTACTTTCACTACTTTCATGATACCCGATTTGGTAAATACAATGATGTCATCAAGATCGCTGCAATCATCAATAAATTCATCTCTTTTAAGACTTGTTCCAACAAAACCTTCTGCGCGGTTTACATAAATCTTAATGTTGGCAATAGCTACAGCCTTCGCCTGTATGGTGTCAAAAAGTTTGATCTCAGTTTTGCGCTCACGTCCTTTGCCGAATTTTTTTAATAATTCTTCGTAATAGGAAATAGCATAATCGGTAAGAAATTCAAGGTGATGTTTCACCTGCGCGATGTCTTTTTCAAGAGATTTTATTTGCTCATTCAGATCATCAATATCTAATTTATAAATCCTTCGTACAGGCTTTTCCGTTAGCTTTAGAATATCTTCCCTCGTGATTTCTCTTTTCAATATTTTTTTGAAAGGAATAAATGCCTTATCAATGGCGATAATTACCTTATCCCAGGTTTCATGTTTTTTCTCCAGTTCCTTGTAAATTTTCTCTTCGAAGAATATTTTTTCCAGGGAAGTAAAATGCCATTTTTCCTGCAGTTCACGAAGTTTTATTTCTAATTCCTGTTTTAATAAACTGCGGGTATGATTGGCAGCAAATTTTAATAGTTCTGCCACGCCGGGAAATGTAGGTCTTGGCCCTTCTATAACACAGGCATTAGGCGAAATGGAAATTTCACAATCTGTAAAAGCATATAAAGCATCAATAGTAATATCCGGGGAGATTCCCGGGGCGAGGTCAATGGCAATCTCAACTTCTGCTGCTGTGTTGTCTGTTACTTTTTTAATTTTTATTTTTCCACCTTCGTTGGCTTTAATAATGCTGTCAATCAATTGCTGGGTGGTAGTTCCATAAGGGACATCCTTAATGATCAAAGTTTTTTTATCCAACTCTTCAATCCTTGCCCGCACCCGCACTTTGCCACCACGTATGCCGTCATTATAACCGGTTACATCAATCATCCCTCCTGTCATAAAATCCGGAAAGATCTCAAACTTTTTTCCTTTGTAATATTTTATAATAGACTCAATCAGTTCACAAAAATTATGAGGAAGAATTTTTGTGGCAAGGCCTACCGCGATGCCATCTGCACCTTGCGCCAGCAAAAGCGGGAACTTCATGGGAAGTGTTACCGGTTCATTTTTTCTTCCATCGTAACTCAATTGCCAATTAGTCGTTTTATTATTGAAAGCCACTTCGAGTGCAAACTTGCTTGGACGAGCTTCAATATACCTTGGAGCGGCAGCTTCATCGCCGGTTCTCACATCACCCCAGTTTCCCTGTGTTTCTATTAACAGGTCTTTTTGTCCAAGATTTACCAAAGCATCCCCGATGCTCGCGTCACCATGTGGATGGTACTGCATGCTTTGGCCAATAATGTTGGCCACTTTATTAAAACGCCCGTCATCCATTTCTTTCATTGCATGTAGAATGCGTCGCTGTACTGGTTTCAGGCCATCTTCAATTGCGGGAACAGCACGTTCCAGGATTACATAGCTCGCATAGTCCAGGAACCATGTTTTATATTGACCGGAAATGCCGGAGTCATTATGTTTATATTCTTCTTTATTTTTTTTCGCCATTCGGTTTAGTTCTCTTATTTCGCGGGCAAAAGTATAAAATTTCTATGCTTTTTCGATAGCTAATTCTGTTGAATATTGTTAAGTGTAAGATTAATTAGATATAAGAGCTTCTTAAGTTCTTTGTCTAATATTAAAACTAAAGTTTTTGTGAAAAAATAAGTAGGTTAGAAAGGAAGATTGTCTTTGCTTTACTAATATCCATCAAACCTTCATACTAATAATATTGAATTATTCCAATTTTTTTAGCTCTGGAAGAGCATCATCTCAATAGGGTAAAATATTTATATTTTTTTAGCTCCATAGGAGCGGTATGTTAGTAGCAAAATATATTCCTATAAAACAATTTCAGCGAGCTCCGTAGGAGCGGCATGTCAGTAGAAGCAGAAAGATATTTTTATGAAACAATTTCTTCGAGCTCCGTAGGAGCGTCATATTAGTAGAAGCAGAAAGATATTTTTATGAAACAATTTCTTCGAGCTCCGTAGGAGCGTCATATTAGTAGAAGCAGAAAGATATTTTTATAAAACAATTTCTTCGAGCTCCGTAGGAGCGTCATATTAGTAGAATCAGAAAGATATTTTTATAAAACAATTTCTTCGAGCTCCGTAGGAGCGGCATGGTGAATAAAATAATGCATTTGCTTCATATTGGTGTAACCTATCTTCAATCATAAAATTCAAACAAAAACCTATTATCATATTCGATTTCAAAAATATCCAGGAACTGAATATATTCTTCTCTAAATGTTTGTTTCTTATGATGCCCTGGTTGATTTAAAATATAATTTACCACTTTCGGTGCTTGTGATTTAGAATATGAGAATGCCCCAAATCCATCCTGCCAATCAAATTTATTTAAAAATCCTTTTTCTTTAAGAAACCTTGATGAATTTGATTTTATTTCACCGGTTAACTTGGAAACTGATATATCAGGATTTATGCTTACCAGCAAATGGGTATGATCCGGCATGCAATAAATTGAATATAATTTTTGTTTTTTAGCATTGACGATCCCTGCTATATATTTTTGTAATTCTTCACGAAAGGGCTCTTTAATAAAATTATAACGGCCTTTCACGGCAAAAACAATTTGAATATATAATTGCTGGTAGGTATTTGCCATAACTAAATATTTATTTCATTTTTGAAATTTAATGAATTTCACCGGATATTCTAATTTTCCATTGGAATTAAGTTATTATCTCGCTTTTTTCATTCAAATATGTCGCTCCTACGGAGCTTGCTTAAATAATCTTATTTATTTTTTGCTACTAACATGTCGCTCCTACGGAGCTTGCTTAAATAATCTTATTTACTTTTTGCTACTAACATACCGCTCCTACGGAGTATCAGAAAATATTTTATTAATATTATTCGTGTTAAGCTATGTAATTCGTGATTACAATTTTTTTAATTTCCCTCATTCACTTTCTTCTTTACCTCAAAATCTTTCATATTTTTTATCTCTCCCTGTGCATCAATCGCTTCATTAGAAATTAATTCTTTCAATCGCCAAAGCAGGTAGGCATCGCCGGTTGTTTGTTTGGATTTATTTAAAAACTGGTGAATTACTTTATTGGCTTTTTGCCAGTCGGCTGTGATGAATTCGAGGAGATACTTATCGAAATAATTATCGTCATGCTGTGATAATTTTTTAGCTCCTTCGAGAATGCGAACCATTTTATTCTCATTGCAAATTTTTGACCATTCATCGGGATCAATTTCAAATTCTGATGTTGTAAGCGGACGAGCTAACTTCTTTGCTTTCAAAAATTCTCTTGGAGGGATCTCATATAAATTCTCCGGGTAAAAAATATTTCCTTTCTCATTTATAAACGGAAGATTATTCAATGAAAGAACATAAATCCTTCCCCCAAAATCTTTCAACTGCGACATCAGCCAGTAATAGCCACTGACATCATGCTTATTAGGAGCCACCCATATCCACACTGTTTCTTCTTCATTGGATTTTAATTTCTCTGTTATTTCTTCTACAGCTTTTGGATCATTCACTTCATTGGTATCTACATGGCCATCGTAATCACCGCCTGCCAATACATTTCGCCACCATTGTTTTCGTTCTTCGATTCCTTCATCAGAATAAATATTTTTTAAAGGCCCTACGGCAAAATCATCTTTAATTGGAATGATTTCACTGCGAAGCGATTCGTCTAAATCAAAGCTTTTGGAAAGTATATTTATATCTGCCTGTTGAAAAACTATATGCATCTTTTAATTATGGATTAAAAATTATGAATTAGAACTTCTCAATAATTCTATATTTTCTGATTTACATGGAATAATAAAATCCGAATCGTGCGATGCTAATTTTGTTCCGTGTAGTTTGCAGGTAGCAATAATAATGGCATCATTCGGGAGACAATATCATTTATAAAAAACTGGTTGTCTTTATTCGAAAATAAAAACTTGTAAAACTCGACTTTGTTTCCTTTATATGTTTCAATTAAAATTGAGCTATCAATAAAAATTCTATTGGTCATAAACGTCATACTTGGTCATTGGAAAATCAGGATGTTTTGCCGAACCAACGAGGCGCATAAACTTTTCTTTTCTTATATCTTCCTTTAATTTTTCTTCATCTGTTTTTTCTCTATCATCATCTTTCTTTTCCTTAGAGGATATAATCATTATTTCCAATTCTTTTTCATCATACTCTTCAGGAACTGAAACTGTAAGTATGCCACCATGAGAAGTTCCGATTAGTTTAATTGCTTCCATAAAAATGTTTTTACAAATTTAAAACTAAAAGAATTAAGAATTATGAATTAAAAATTAAGAATTGAGGTTCAAAAATTTATGTTTTAATTCACAAAACCTAATTTTCAATTCCTGTAAAGTCCTTTGCTTGTTTTTAGAATTGATGAAAGTATTTTCTTTAATTCTTCCGATTCTGAAAGAAAAGACTGAGCAAGATTCAGTTCCATTATTTCAGCATCTTTAAATAGCCATAGCCAATATAAGGTTTCTCTTGATTCTTTGTAGGCAATTGCAACTTTATGTATAAAATCACTTTTAGATTGAGCTCCAATCGCTTCTTCAATGTTGGCACCAATAGAAGTTCCACTCTTAAGTAATTGAATTAATAATTCCCTTTCCACTTATTGCTTTCTCAAATGCATATACAATTTAATTGTACGCAATGCAAAATTGTAAGACTTCTCTAAAATAATGTTGTTCTCTTTCATAATTGGAGATTTTTAGTTCTTTAATTATTTTGATGAACAAGCAAAATAAACATCAATTCCAGAACTGCCTATTCATAATTTTTAATTCATAATTCTCAATTCATAATTCATAATTTCTTACCCCTCCACCAAATCCACTTCCACTTTCAAATTATCAATAATAAAATCCTGGCGCGATGGTGTATTTTTCCCCATATAATATTCTAACAATTGCTGTATATGCATTTCGGGCAAAAGCATTACCGGCTGCAATCTTATATCATCGCCAATAAATTTTCCAAATTCTTCCGGAGATATTTCTCCCAATCCTTTGAACCTGGTGATTTCCGGTTTGCCTCCCAATTTCTCTATCGCCTTTTGTTTTTCATTTTCATCATAACAATAAATCGTTTCCTGCTTTTCTTTGTTTTTGCCCGGCATCGTGCGCACCCTGAACAGAGGTGTTTCTAAAATATACACATGCCCGTTCTTTACAAGGTCAGGAAAAAACTGCAGGAAAAATGTCATTAGTAAAAGGCGGATATGCATTCCATCTACATCGGCATCCGTTGCAATCACAATATTATTATAACGAAGATCTTCATAGCCTGCCTCAATATTCAATGCATGTTGCAAAAGATTAAATTCTTCATTTTCATATACGATCTTTTTTGTCAGTCCAAAACTGTTCAATGGCTTTCCACGAAGGCTGAAAACGGCCTGTGTTTCTACATTACGCGATTTAGTGATGGACCCGCTTGCGCTGTCACCTTCAGTAATAAAAAGTGTTGACTCTAATCGTTTTGCATTGATCTCATCTTTACTTTTTCCTTCCGCCGCATCATTAAAATGATACCGGCAATCACGTAATTTTTTATTATGCAGGTTGGCTTTTTTAGCTCTTTCATTCGCGAGCTTTTTTATGCCCGCCATATCTTTTCTTTCGCGCTCACTTTGCTCAATTCTCCTTTTAATTGCCTCAGCAGTGGTTGGATTTTTATGCAAAAAATTATTCAATTCTTTCCCCAAAAAATCAGAAATAAAACTTTTTACTGCAGGTCCTTTTTCAAACATAAGGTGGGAACCCAATTTAGTTTTTGTCTGGCTTTCAAAAACCGGTTCCTGAACTCTTATGCTTATCGCAGAGCAAATACTTCCGCGAATATCCCCGGCATCATAATCTTTTTTATAAAAATCACGAATCGTTTTTACATACCCTTCTCTGAAACCCGACAGGTGTGTGCCTCCCTGCGTGGTGAACTGCCCGTTTACAAAACTGTAATATTCTTCTCCGTATTGATTATTATGCGTAAGAGCTACTTCAATATCTTCATCTTTTAAATGGATGATCGGGTAACAAAGCTCATCCTCATTGGTTTTGCGTTGTAGCAGATCGAGCAATCCGTTTTTGCTGACGTATCTTTTGTTGTTATAATTAATTACCAATCCTGCATTGAGGAAACAATAATTCCAGAATTGATTGTCGAGAAATTCCTGGATGTAGAGATAATTTTTAAATATCTTTTCATCAGGAATAAAACTTACCTCGGTTCCATTTTCTTCCGTTGTTTTTACTTCCTTCGCATCTTTTAATAATTTCCCTCTTTCAAATTCAACAACTTTTTGTTTACCCTCGCGTATGGAAACTACTTTAAAATATTCGCTCAAAGCATTTACAGCCTTGGTTCCTACACCATTCAGGCCCACACTTTTTTGAAACACGCGGCTATCATATTTGGCGCCGGTATTTATTTTACTTACCACATCAACTACTTTCCCCAACGGGATTCCCCTTCCATAATCGCGAACAGTAACTTCTTTATCTTTAATAGAAACATCCACATGTTTTCCAAAGCCCATCGTATATTCATCAATACAATTATCTATTACCTCTTTTAATAAAACATAAATACCGTCATCAGGACTTCTTCCATCTCCCAATTTCCCAATGTACATCCCCGGACGCAGGCGGATATGATCTTTCCAGTCAAGACTTTTTATAGATTCTTCGTTATAATCAAATATGTTTTTGTCAGCCATTTATTGTTTTCAATTTTGCGCAAAAGAAAGAAATTTTTTACACTTTATTTCTTTACGGATTTTAATATTCAATTTTCAAACCTTAATATTCAGGTTTTGTCAAATATACTTAAAGCGAAAAGTAAAAGATGGTGAATATTGTAAACAGGATGTGAAGAAATAAAATTGTATTGGAAAATCCTTTATTTTTTTGCAGTTTAATTGGGAAACTTTCAGCGGACTATGAGTTATGAAATTTAAATTCCAATATTTGTTTAATATGGCGTTGCCGTATTTTAATAAATTACGGCCCGTCCGAAAGAGCGATCTCCGCCTGAATGATTCGGTCGGGCAGGCTTTCAGGGCTGCATTGAAATAGAAATCTTCAGTATTTGTTGTCTGCCCAAACGTTATAGGCAGGTCTGTTATAAATAACTTCTTCAAAAGCTCCGTAGGAGCGACATGTTAGTAGCTAATTGTATAATCAATAAAATTAAATTATAGCTCCGTAGGAGCGACATGTTAGTAGCAGCAGCAGATCCGAAGGATCATTATGTAAAAATAATATCTATGATATGATGTTGGAATCAAAAAACCTAATCCATTTTCACAAATTTAACTAAGAACTATAAACTATAGACTTCTTCATTTCTTATTTTCTTCAAATATTTTTTTAAACTCGTCCTGCTGTTTTTTCCATTCATCGCTTTGGAAATATTTTTTTGTTTGCAGCATCACTTCCTGCAAATTTTGTTGTTGCTTTTTCCATTCTTCACTTTTAAAATAAGCCTTTACAGAATCAGTGGAATGCTTAATTTCATCCTTCTGTTTTTTCCATTCATCGCTATTGAAATATTGTTTCATTTTCTCAGCGTTCTTCTTTATTTCATCCTGTTGTTTTTTCCATTCATCACTATTAAAATATTGTTGCATTTTCTCTGTGCTCTTTTTTATTTCATCCTGTTGCTTTTTCCATTCAGGGCCATTAAAATATTTTTGAACGCCAGCAGTGCTGTTCTGTATTGCCTTCTGTTGTTCTTTCCAGGCATTACTCTGAAAATATTTTTGAATGGATGCAGTACTTTTGCTCAAAGCCTTCATTTGTTTTTTCCATTCGGGTCCCTTGAAATATTGTTGTAATTTTTCATTTGCTTTATTTATTTCTTCCTGTTGTTTTTTCCAATCATCACTTTTGAAATAATCTCCTAAAGATGGAAAACTGTCTTTCAATGAATTCAACGAGCTAAGTGATGGCAATGGAGCAACCGGGGGAATGGGTGGTGCCGGTGGTGCAGGTGGTCTTGGAGCTAAGGGAGCTAAAGGCGGCACCGGAGGAACCGGCGGAATAGGGGGTGGAGGGGGTAATGGCGCATTCAGTTTAGGATGGTCAGAATCAGAAATTAATTTTAATACAGAAGTATTGCCTGCTAATTGTGGCAGTGCATTGGTGGCTGACACAGCAAACAAAGTTTTATTCGGCTTTTGTAATT
>JGI20206J14855_1000244_pt1 | contig 20172 bp, 19 predicted proteins | sample NGESurdeep092012_6_FD_14855 | JGI IMG/M metagenome (IMG submission 14855) | reverse complement strand
ATGCAGTAGAATCAACACTTACGCACAAATGTTCATAACTAATTTTAAACCAAAACTATTGCCAGTATTGAGATTGAAAGTTTTCTTGCAGAGACTAGATAATCAGGTTGAGGAAAATATTAACCTTGATTATAAAGCTGCCGATGCATTACAAAAAACTGACGGCAAGAAGAAAGATATTTCTAAAGATGTATCGGCTTTTGCAAATGCCGGTGGTGGAATAATCATTTATGGAATTAAAGAATTTGATGATATAGCCAAAAGACATTTACCTGAAAAAATAGATCCAATTAACAGAACTGATATTTCAAAAGAGTGGATAGAGCAGGTAATTAATACAAATATAAAGCCCAGAATAGAAAAGGTCGTAATTATTCCTGTCCCTGTTGATAATGCAAATGACACAATAGTATTTGTAGTTGAGGTACCACAAAGCAATACAGCCCACCAGGCAATTGACAAGAAATATTACAAACGATACAATTTCGAAAGTGTTGCTATGGAAGATTATGAGATACGTGATATCATGGGCAGGCTAAAGCATCCCAATGTAATATTAGATTTTGTGTTAGAAATAAGACATGAAGTAGAAAGAGATCCGATCACCGGTGGCCCTAAAATAGAATTATTTTTTCATCAAAAAACTGAACCCAAAAGATGGTTTGAGTATGAATTAAAAATAGCTATTCGCAACAATGGGAAAATTTTAGCAAACTATGTAAACTATTATCTGGAACTCCCAAAAGAAATATTGCATGAAAAAGAAAATCATTTGAAAGAGGCTGAAAATAGAAATGGATACAGCGTATTTTATGGAGAAAACACAATCAGAGATGTTGTAGACATTACACTTTCTCTTCCTCAAAAAACAATTTACAAGTATGGTCCTTCCCGTTATGATCCTGTTTTACCTGGAAGGAGAAGTCGATATAAAAAGGTAAAGCTTATCGATAATCTTCATCATTGGGATAAAGAATTATTCTGGACCATTTATGCTGACAATGCAGAATTAAAAACAGGCAGCATTAACTTATCTGAATTGTTACCAAAATAAATGACACAGGCGATGAATAATTCAGATATAATAGTTCCCTGAGCCTCCCCTATTACGGGAATATTTTTTTGGTACCAACAGAAGATGGCCTATTAAACCTAATATAAAAAAATTCCGAAATGTCCTTATAAGAAAACGTCTCCATTTTTCTTCCGGTGTCATTATCTAATTCTAAAATTTGATGTGCCATCCTTTGAACGTTTTTTAATTCCTGCTAACATTAAGTATTTGCGAAGGCGGGGGAATCATTAATTGTCCAACCGATGCAATTGCCCAATTGAAAATATGCTGTTGAAATTATGAACTAAAGCTGAGAATTGAACGTCGAGCCCAAACCACTGCTGATGTTTGTAAATAGCTGATGTTACATTGTCCAGCACTGCTTTTACAACTTTTGTTGGCAGAAGTTTTGGTCAGTAGTTATTTCTTAATTCACTCAACCGGTTTTTATCTTTTTCAGTATAGTCACCCCATTCGCCGTCTGTTTTTGAATATATGCCAGACCTTATATAGTCGGAATATTTTGTTTCTAATTCTTTAATGATATCTGATGAGTTTTTCGCTTTTTCAAATGAGTTGTCAATGATTACTATATTGTCAAAGCCGCCATAGATGTTTTTATCTTCATTGCTTGAAAGACTAAAGACATGTTCACCAATTCCCCAACATTCTAAAGTGTTTACATAATATGAAGACCTATTTATTTCGTCAATAAATTCAGTAATTGTTTGCAATTTCTCAGAAGGTTCAATGTAAAACCTTGAGCCAATTATAAAAGGAATGGTCAAACCATTAATAAAATATCTGTTGCGTTCAAAATAATCTAGGACTTTGTACCATTATGACTTGTAACTCATTGCAATGAAGTTTCTAAGGTCTTATGTAAAGTTCCACAGAAAGTTTTTCGTCCGATAACTTATTTAAATCACTTTCAAGACCTCTTGGATTTTTTAAACGATTTTCCGGGGCGTAAACAAAGCATTTTAGAAAGCTACAATTTGGATGATTCTTATAATGAGCTACATCCAAAATTAGTTGTTCTCCTATTTCTTTATCTGATAGTTTTTCTCTTGTCTTTTTTACTTCTATAACTATGTTCTCATTTTTAAGCAAAAAATCCATTCGAGTTGAGCTGCCGCCGTAGGAGGGAGTATATTCTTCCTCTCTAACATCTCTAAAATGCAGTTTCAAAATCGAGTGTAATAAATCTTGTACGTCATATTCATCTTTTATCTCGATGGTATCTCTATTGTTGTGCCTGTTTTTTAGCTGGTTGTAGAAGCTGTGAAAGTTTTCAAATATTTCATTCAAAACTTTTTCAGCATATCCAAAATTTTCAGGTAATGATTTGGCGTTAAACTTTAGCTCAACTTGTCGCAAAATTCTACTCACGATTTCTTCAAAATTTATTACTGAATATGTCTTTGTAGTTAGGGAAACAAGGTAAGCAACAACAGCAATGTGAGGCGGTGTTTCAAGTCCACGATTTAAAGCTCTTATATCATAAATAGGAATTTGGCTCGGTCTCCTTAACTTAATATAGTCAGATGCGTCAAATCCCCATTTAAAATCTTCAATTGATTTTAAAAGTTCATTTTCGTTAGTGAAATTCTCGTTATCTCGAATTATTGAAAGTTCAGTAATTAAATGTTGCTGGAACTTTTTATATGGAGCCAAATCTTTGGTAATTTCTCGGTCTAGAGCATCAACATTTATTTTTTGCTTTTTTGAAAGTATATCATAAAAGTAGTCTGCATTGACTTGTATTATTTCATTATAATTTTTAGGATTTTGATAATGATTATAGTTGGTTTGCCCCCATCCGCCAACCCATAATTTTTCAAACTCCTCTGTCAACTCAGAAAGTGAATTAAGGGTTTCGTATGTAATCTCAAGTGATTTACCCTGGTTACTTTCAAGTTTTTTTAGTTCTGTCCTAAGTGATATTATAATGTGTGAAATGTCGCTCATAAAATTTCTGCCAACACACAAATATATGTTATAAGAAGGGACTATTTTGGCCAGATCAAAAACAAACCATAGAGAAGTTTAAAATAAAAGCGAGTTGCTCCACAAAGCGAAGCGAAGTAAATCCACGAATGGGAATTTAAAGAAATGGTTCGTGAGGGACACGAAGGGATTAGCTAATGATTTATTCGTCAAGCCCAACTTACACTAACCAAATATTAGTGGTAGTTTTATTCTGTCTCATGAGGATAAATGTCAAGCAATTGTTCAAACCGTCGTTGAATATAAATATTACTGATTTTATATTTAATCCGTTTACTTTTATCTCGCATTCTTTCTAATTGTGATACAATTTTTTTTCCTTCTTCTTCTAATATTCGGAAAACGATTGGGGCTGCTCCATTACTAAAAAAGACTTTCCGTGTATTTCGGTAATATCCGTAACTCTCTTCGCCTAGATAAATCAAAACAAGCTCTTTCATAACATCATAATAAATATCTTCAGGACAATATTTTAACCCTCCAATATCTTCAACTTTTGTCGTCACTTCTGATTGTTTTGACCAGTCACTTGAAGCAGCTTTGATTTCTTCTAAAATTAGATTATAAAAATCTTTCAGTTTGACTTTTTTAAAATAACCTGAAGCACCTGTTGCATATCCTAATTTTGCTGTTATAATGTCAATTGGATTTCTTCCAAGCCTATCTTCTAGCACTTTAGCTGTTTCGATAACAACTTGTGTATTTGTAATTTCCTTTGTGTGTCTCATCATCTCAACACAATTTTCTCTTACAATGTCAGGTTGTTTAGGGTCATAGGCTATTGCTATTAAGTAATTAGCAATTTCTGTTTGTCTAAGAATTGGCGCACCCCTATAATCTTCTAAAAATTGTTCGGAAATTGTAAGCTCCGTTGGGTTCTCGACTATTTGTTTTACATCAGTAATCTTCAGTAGCTCGATTGGGTCTTTTGAAAGAACCGTGTCAATCGTTGATTTGAAAATGTAAAAGCAGTCTTCAAGTACAGCTTCATATTCATTGTCTTCATGTTCTAGGTCCCTTCTAATTTCATAACACCGATGCATTCTTCGCCATTCTGCTCGACTCAGTAATCCAATTCTATATGAAAGGTCAATGGTTTTTGATACATTATAATTTAAAATATCGTCGTCATTGTTTACTACTGGTAGTTTGTAATTATTTGCTACTTCTTTTGCTAAGTCAACACCCATAACAATTATTTTCTCTTTAAGGTCATGAACTGCTGCATTAAAAAGCCTTTGGCAAGCACTACTTGGGTCAACGGGTAAAAGGACTTCAACCCTTTGAATTAGTTTTCTCCCTTTCCAAATCGGTCGTATTGAATTCAATAATTGCGAAACACTAAACGTAGTTATTTCAGGTTTTGGTAGATGTGATAATTCAAATTTTTCTTCGTCCATAAATGAATTTTGATTTTGGTAGGGTGTCTCTAAAAATTGCCACTAACACAAATATATGCTATAAGAAAGGACTATTTCTATTTTGCAGAAGCGGAATTTCTTTCAAATTCGGTGTCTGAAATTATTAGTAATTGTTTGGGTAAATGCTTGCTCAAAATTTGAATAGCTGTCTCAATAAAATTGTAAATCTTTTTTTCAATTTTGATATTTCCGAAATCAAATTCCTCAATTAATATATTTCCCTTATATAAAAATAAAAATTTTCTTTATTCCTTCGGTTACTACAAATTAAAACAATTGTAATGTTAATGCACAAACGCAATTAACCATTCAAAATAATTGGAATAACATTTCCCTTTATTTCTTCATTTACTGCAAATCCAAATCGGCATACCAATCTTGCACAAAATCAATCACTCCTTCTTACAACGTCTATAAAAGAGAAATTACAAATTCCTTTTGTTTCTTCGATTACCCTAAGAACAGCAAACGCATAACAGTCATGATCACACGCAGTTATTAATTTCCAAGCCAGTTATTATAGCTCTTGTAACACAGACAAGTCGGCATGGTAATTTTCTTTTTTTAAATAACTAATCCACATGGAAAGTTTTATAATTTCAGGTGCCCCGTGCTTATTGAGCGATTTAAAAAGTTTCGTGAATCTCTGGTCATTTTTACTGTTTACTGTTTTTGATTCTTTTTTTAGGAGCTCAAAATCAGTCGGTAAATCGAAGGCCTGCAAGGAAATGCCAACAGCTTCAGTATTTTTAATGATGAATCGCTCAATAGCCGGATTAATTTGAATAATATAATGGTGTCTTATTTTATGTTTATGCAAAATCAAGGAACCGCTTGTGCATATTTCATTAAACTCTTTCAGGTAATCTACTTCATGTTTATCTCTGTCAATTATGCCCAAAGCAAAACGGTCGGCGAATCTTTGCTTCATTACTTTTGTCACAGTACCACATCCTTTCTGGTGGTTGTATTGCCCTGTGGGAGGTACCAGCGTTTCTATCAGGTTCGTATCAACAAAGCATTCGGGAATAATAGACTGGTCCATTAAACAAAACTTTCACTGTTCGTAAATAAGTCTATCCCATTCTGAAATATATCATGCAATTCTTCGCCGGAAAGTTGCCTTAATTTTGTTTCATAATTTTCATAATGCACAATAAAAACGGCAAGTTCCTCCCGGGCATTTTCCACCAAGTCATTTAATATAAACGGACTATGCGTTGCGATAAAAAATTGATTATCCTTTTTATAGATCATTTCCTGTGTAATATGAGACATAAACGGAGGAAAGGAATGGGCTTCCGGTTCTTCAAATAATATAACACTATCAGTATTGGAGCTTATTGCGGTTTTGAAGAAAATTATCCTTTGGAGAGTATCCGCAGTCGAATTATAAGGAATAATAAAAATTTCTCTGTTCCCTTTTTGAATAATTTTCATTGACTGGCTGCCTTTTTCGAATACAATATCCAGCCCGTACTCTTTAAAAAGGGAAGCTACTTCTCTTTTTAAATCCGGATAATTTTCTATAACTGAAAAAAGATTATATCCATGCGGGGGAATTAAATACTTTGCATGAGATTTTTTAAAAACTACATTAGTTTTAAAATTGTAGCGCTTAACAGGAGGCTCAAAATATTTGTGATTAAAAATTCCTTTTACATTTAGCTTCTCATCTATTTTAATATTGTTGTAAGAATCACTGAAAAAATCTATTACTGCCTTCAATCCCTCTTTGGGATTATACCCTATTGCACATTTTCCTATATTCGTTCTAATGGTAGTGCCGAGGCTTGTATCTCCATTATAAAACAATTCACCTTCGTTCTCAAGCCTTATAAGGTTAGAAAGCTTTTTGGATGTATTTTCTTTCAAATAAGGAATAGAAAAAATAGAAAGCGCTTCTATTATATTGGTCTTACCAACATTTGGTCTTCCAATAAACAGGTTTATCCTCCTGCAATTTTCAATTGCACAATCCCTGATTGATTTGAAGTTAGTAATGTGAATATTTTCAATAAAATTTGTCATTCTCTTTTTTGAAACTTCAGAAGTTTATTTCTTAATTACTCTTAGCCTTTATATTCGCCTTCAGTGTTTGCAATTTTTGCTTGCTTTCTTTCAACTGTTCTTCTAAATTTTTTGCGTCTGCACAACCTTGATACATAATATTAACTCCTTTATTTCCTTCATAATTATTGAAGTGATTTGTGAAAGTTGATTTGTCCTTGTAATTCAGGATATACTCAGGTGCAACATCAAAAATATCCGCAAGCTCATACAATCTGGTTAAAGTTATATCAGCTACATTATTTTCAATATTACTATAAGCTTTAGGAGTAATACCTAATGCCTTAGCGACATCTTCTTGTTTTAAATTTTTTTCTTTTTCCCTGATTTCGCGAATAGTTTCACCAATTTTCATAGCTGTCATATTTTATCAAAAATTAACGTTATTATTTTTTAGCAACGCTTCTAACAAATCTATACGTTTTTTTTCACTTTCTATCAGTTCGTCTTTGAGATTTTGTATCGCTAAATAATCCTGAGAAATGCCGCCCTGGTTCATAATATTTATTCCACAATTTCCATTATTGTTATGAAAATAGTTATAGAATTCTTTCTTTGCTTGCTTATAGTTTAAGATATACAAGGGACTGCATTCAAAAACTGAAGCAATTTCCTCTAGGCGATTCAATGTAATATCAGAAATATTATTCTCAATATTAGAATATGCTCTAGTTGTTATATGCAGTTTCTCTGCTACGTAACTTCGTTTTAAATTCTTTTCTGATTCACGAATTTCTCTTATGTTGTCCCCAATTCGCATAAAAAATTACTAAAAATTAAATTCAATGTTGTTTTGCCTAAGTAACTTTTCAAGTTTAGGAATTCTATTAAGTTCTTCGGCGTATAACTCTCTGTAGCTTTTCCTTATTTCTTCCTGATCAATTCCTTGCACATGAATATTTATGCCGTGATTCTCAGCCTGGTTATAAAAATAATTTTTTATCTGTCCAATGGACGTCTCATCTTCTACAAGATCAATAATGGAAACAGATAAAGAATTCGATATCGTTTCAAGTTGTTTAACGGTTAGTCCATTAGGATCATTTTCAATTTTTAAATATTCATTCACGTTTATATTTAGCGCGTCTGCAATAAATTGAGAACTCTTTCCTTGAGACTCTCGTAATCTTTTTATATTTTCTCCAATTTTCATTTGATATTTTTTTCAAAAATAGTAAAACTTCTTAAATAAGAAGCCAGACTACTTTATTTGGAAGCAATTTTTTTCTAAAATCTTATATTATTATGCAATTTGCTATAGATGAAAAGTTACTGTTTATATAACTTTATTAATAATAATAGCACAATCTATTATAGGCATCGAATACACAATTCATTTCATTGTTTACCAAATATCTTTTATTTTTTCCTACATCGTATTAGTAAAAGTAATAAATGCATCAGCCGACATTTTGAAAAACCAACCCTGTTTTCGTATCTCCATTTGTTTCTTGCTCTTAAGCAATGGCAAATCGCCAACGAAACGGTAAGTCTCATTCATCTACATTATGCGCAAATAAAACGTAATCCCGAGTAAGTTTACTTAATTGCGTGTAGGCGTAAATGTTATGTTCATTGTATGTCATTCCTCTACACGCCACCCCGATAGCTTTTATGCGTTTCCCCATGTGATCATAAAAGCAAACGGCGGCCTATCGCCCATGGCCGGGCTGCCGTTGTCGGTTTTATGTAACCAAATTCTTTATTACCAAAATATGTTTCATGAAATATACAATAGGGTTATTAGCTATGCTTTTGCCCATACACTCCGGTGCGCAGTCACCGCCGGTAAAAGCGCTTACGATAGGAGGTACCGTTCCGGATATTACCATTACCAATGTTTATAATTATCCCACTTATACAATCCATTTATCTGATCTAAAAGGCAAACTGGTAATACTCGATTTCTGGGCCACGTGGTGTGGCTCATGCATTCAAACATTTCCAGAAATGCATGATTTAAAAAAAGAGTTTGGAGATAAGCTCCAAATCGTGATGGTAAACAGTTATTATCCTGATAGCATTTCAAAAGTAAAATCATTCATCAATAAAAGAAAAGAAAGAACGGGTTTGCCATTTGATTTGACCTATGCGTTGCAGGATAGTGTTCTTATGAAAATGTTCCCTTACAAGCAAATTCCTCATGAGGTGTGGATCAAAAACGGGGTTGTGGCAGCTATTACATCTGCCAGGGAATTGAATTCTTCTAATATAGCACTGTTACTAAAGAACAATCATATTTCATTGCCGGTTAAAAATGATAATCTTTTATTTAATATTGAAAAGCCATTACTGGTGGATGAAAATGCAGGGGATGACCACAATTTTTTATACAGGTCAATTATAACGAAGTATAAAAATAATTTGGGGGCTGTGATAGGCCAAAAGAAAAATAAAAACGGAGAAATCAGTCGTGTGTTTATAATTAACTATCCCTTAAGAGCATTATTTCAAAAAGCATATCCTTCTATTTTTAAAATTCCTCTTAACCGGCTGATCGTTGATGCAAAGCCTGACATTAAAAGAACAATTGAACAGCCGGATAGTTTTAAATACTGCTACGAGATAATCACGGAACCATCGCCGGAAAGCGAGATCGAGAAATACATGCAGGAAGACCTTTTTCGGGCATTTCATCTGAGGGCTAAAAAAGAAATCAGAAGTATTGATTGTTACACGGTAAAAACAAATAATAATATTAAGGTTTCTCTAACCAAAGGCAATAATACCGGATTTGACCTTGAGCAGACTTCAGTTCACAAATATATTTCCAATGAACCCATATCCCACCTTATGAACATGATAGAATTCATCACAAACAAGCCGGTGATAAACGAAACGGATCTGAATAGCAACATTGATATGGAAATTCCAAAAGACATATACAGTTTTTCTATTGAAAGGTTGACCAGTTTTCTTTATGAAAAAGGGTTTGAACTTTCATCTGCTCGCCGACCGATGGAAGTTGCTGTTATCTCAGAGAAATAGTATTTCTCCGGTTATTTAAATTTTTACAATCAAAACTATAAATAGAAATGAAAAATTATTACCTGGTTTTTAAAAGGATGATGCTATTAGCATTACTCCTGGCCACTTTTAATACCCATGCAAAGGAAATGGAAAATCATTTTTCTGAAATTACTGTAAAAGGCGTAATTGTAAACGAAGCTGGAGAGCCCGTTCTTGCAACTGTTACCGTAAAAGGAGGCAATCATGCAACATCAACAAATTTGAAGGGTGAATTTGTTTTAAAGAATATAAAGGAAGATGCGGTATTAATTATTAGTGGTGTAAATATTGAAACAGTAGAAATAAAAGTAGAAGGCCACGCCGATATTGGAACAATAAAAGTAAAAACCAAAATATCGGCGGATAAGGAGGTAGTAGTAGAAGCAAATACCGGCTATTATTCCGCAAAGCCTAATGAAATAAATGGTTCTGTTGTAGTAATAGATAACAAGACATTAAACCAGCAGACAGGAACCAATATTTTGAACCGATTAAATGGAGTTACCAGTGGATTAGCCTTTAATACTAAAGAGAGTAATAATCCCCAAAGCGACCTGGGGATTACCATCCGTGGAGTAAGTACCATTAACGGGCCTTTAAATCCTCTCGTTGTTCTGGATAACTTCATCTATGAAGGAGATTTAAGAAATATTAATCCAAATGATATTGAATCTATAACTGTATTAAAAGATGCTGCAGCTACTTCAATATATGGTGCGCGGGGTGGAAACGGAGTAATCGTACTGACGAGTAAAAATGGAAAAATCAATCAGCCGGTTAAGATTGAATTTAATTCTAATTTAATTGTGACAGATAAACCAAATCTATATTATCTTTCCCAGATATCTTCATCCGATTATATAGATGTGGAACAATTCCTTTATAAGAATGGATATTACGATGACCTTATTAATTATGATTGGTACTATCACTCGGCTTTTACACCTGCAGTGCAGACTTTTATTCAACGAAGCAATGGAGAGATCACTTCTGCCGACTCAGCAGAAACCATTAATTCACTGAAGAAAATTGACATCAGGGACCAATACAATAAATATCTTTATAATAAGCCAGTTACCCAGCAATACTCGATTAATATAAGCGGAGGAAGCCGAATGAATGCCTATTACCTTTCATCTGGCTATGACAGGAATTTAAGTGATGTTTCTGAACAATTTAATAAAATAAATTTCAAAATTCAGAACAACTTTAAACCTACTAAAAATCTGCAGATAAACATTGGAGCCCTTTACACGAATAGCAACGACGTATCGGGGAAACCAACTTCAGTACTTCTTGGGGGTAAACAGGTACCTTATTTAAAACTAGCAACTGACGCCGGAGTGCCATTATCAGTCCCTGTTTCTTATGGGGATGCTTATACAGATACTGCCGGGGGCGGTAAACTGCTCAACTGGAAGTATTTTCCGTTGGAAGATTATAAGCATGACCAGTTAACTACAGGCACAGAGCAATTGATTGCCAACATTGAATTGAAGTACCAGGTAATAAAAGGGTTAGATATAGATTTTAAATACCAGTATGAGAGACAAAGAGGGCAAACAACTAGATTATCTGATACCTCCAGTTTTTACGCTCGCGATCTGATTAATAGGTTTTCACAAATCGACTATTCCACAGGGATTGTAAATTATATTGTTCCTAAGGCAGGAATTTTGCAATTGGCTAATAGTGATGACCGTTCGGATAATTGGAGAGCTCAGATTAACTACCATCTTAAGAAAGGAAAGAGTTTTTTATCTGCATTAGCCGGAGGTGAGATCAGGCAGATCACAGGTAGTAGCAACAGCAGCACTGTATATGGCTATAATGAAGACCCGCTCACAACCGCGGCTGTTGATTATGTAAATCAATACCCCACCATTGATGGCAGTTACCAGGGAATACCCGGTAGCCCAGACCTTTCTTCTACTGCTAACCGCTTCGTCTCGCTTTACTCAAATTTTTCTTATCTATACAATGAACGATATGGTCTTTCTGGTAGTGCAAGAAAGGACGGCGCCAATATATTCGGCGCAAATACCAATGAAAAATGGAAACCATTGTGGTCTTTGGGAGCAGGGTGGGTGGTTTCTAAAGAAAAGTTTTACAAATATGCTGCTATTCCTTATTTAAAATTAAGGACCACCATAGGCATAAGTGGAAATGTTGATCTTACAAAAATTCCTGAACCTATTGCCAGGTATTCAACTGATCCAAATACCAATTTACCCATCACAAGGATTATTACTATTAATAACCCTGATCTGCGATGGGAACAGTCGAGACAAATAAATTACGGGTTTGAATTCTCCTCTGCCAGGCAAAGGTTATCAGGATCACTGGATTATTATATAAAGACAGGTACAGATTTGTATGGTGAGGCACCTTACGATTATACAGATTACGGCTCGCAAAGCACCATAATAAAAAATGTAGCTTCAACCAAAGGTCATGGAATTGATCTCAACCTTCAAAGTAAGAATATTGATAAAATTTTTAAATGGAGCACCGTTTTGCTTTTAAACTTTAATACAGCTAAAACCACGAAATACCTTACAACAGAAGCGGAAAACGGGCTCAATATTTTAGGAGGCGGTAATTATATTACCCCGGCTGTTGGTAAGCCACTATATTCAATCGCCGCATTAAAATGGGGCGGCCTTGATGACGTAGGAGATCCCCAGGGATTTATTGATGGCAAAAAAAGTAAAGATTATGCATCTATACTTTCTGATGTTGGCAGCAAAGGATTAGAAAGCGGGAGTGTGGTTTATATTGGTTCGGCAAGCCCTACAATGTTCGGTTCTCTGATTAATACATTTTCCTGGAAATCTCTATCTGCATCTATTAATATCGGTTACGAATTTGGCTATTATTTTACCAAGCCTACCCTTTCATATAGTTCTTTATATGATTATGGAACAGGAACCGGTGATTTTAAAAACAGGTGGCAAAAGCCCGGTGACGAGAAAATAACTGACGTTCCTGCAATGGTATATACCTCCTATCCTCAATTTTCAAACAGGGATGCATTTTATTCATTATCAGCGAATCATGTATCAAAAGGCGATAATATCAGGGTTAATTACCTGAACCTATTCTATACTATTTTAAAGAATAAAGTGGGTTTAAAAACTTTGGATATTTATTTTAATGCATCCAATTTGGGCATTATATGGAGGGCTAATCATGATGGAATAGATCCTGATTATGCCGCATCCATTCCGCCATCACGAACTTATTCGATAGGTATCCGTGCCTCTTTTTAAAAACAATCCTTAATAAATGATCAACTAAACCTTTTTAATATGAAACAATATATAAAAATAGTCTTTGTGATTTTAATATTCACTCAAACCTCCTGCAAGAAGTACCTTGATATCAAACCTGATGCGCAATTAGTAGTTCCAACAACACTTGACGATCTGCAGGGCTTGCTGGATGATGCATTGAAAATGAACCAATCAGGTTCCCCTGCGGTCACAGAATCATCTTCAGATGATTATTTTCTGTCGGATAATACCTATAATTCACTGAGTACTAATATGCAGGAAATATATATCTGGAATCTTAAGATATACAATTTTGCCAACGATTGGTCACTATGCTATGTCCCTGTTTATAACGCTAATTTGTGCCTGGAAAGGCTTGGCCAAATAAATGAAACACCTACAAATCAAAATGAATGGAATAATATTAAAGGATCAGCCTTATTTTTCAGATCTTATTCCTTCTTAAACTTGTGTTGGGAATATAGTAAGGCCTACGATAATGAGACTGCCGGAAGTGATTTGGGTATTGTTTTAAAAACCAGTACCGATTTTAATATTCCCTCCCAAAGAGCCAGCGTTAAAGACTCCTATTCAAAAATCCTCGATGATACAAGGGAGGCAGCTCAACTCTTACCCGATAATCCGATTCATGTAATGAGACCTTCAAAAGCGGCTGCTTATGGATTACTTGCTAGAGCTTATTTATCAATGAGGCAGTATGACAGCTGTTTTAAATATGCCAACTTATGTTTACAAATAAAACATGACCTCATTGATTTGAACGGGGACGATGATTTGAATGGAGATATTTCAGGATTAGTACCTTTTAAGCCATATAATAAGGAAATGATATTTTATTATGAAATGAACAGGAATGTCGTATTGCACATGTATTATTATGGACACATAGACAGTACGTTATATAACTCCTACGATACTAATGATTTGAGACATGAGGCTTTTTTCATGCCAGATAATGGATATGGAATTTTCAAAGGAAGCTATTCTTCAAGTCCCAATGTCCTATTTACCGGGTTAGCTACTGATGAAATATTTCTTATCCGTGCAGAATGCTTTGCACGAATGGGTAACACTGCTGACGCCATGAACGATTTAAATTATTTGCTGGAAAAGAGATGGCGCACAGGGACTTTTATACCCCTGACGGCGTCCGATGGAATAGACGCGATTCAAAAAATTTTATTGGAACGACGGAAGGAGTTATTGTTGCGTGGCCTGAGATGGATGGATGTAAAGAGATTAAATAAGGAAGGCGCAAATATTAGTTTTAAAAGAATCATAGCTGGGCAGACTTTTAGTCTTCTGCCAAATGATGATCGCTGGGCATTGCCATTACCTGATGATATTATAAAACTTACAGGAATGCCTCAAAACTAATAAAGAAGACTGTTTCATTTTTCGGAAACAGTCTTTTTTCTTTACGCTTTGGTTCAAAATTTAATTCTTATTGTAAATAGCTGTTGCACTTCCCCCCGAAACATAATAAACATTCGGAGCAGACATTGTTGCCTGTATAGTAAATGTTGATTTTAAGGTATTGTCTGAATTTATGTCGGTTGCATCTACTAAAAGCTGACAAGCCTCTTGGTTTACCTGACTGCAGGTTGTTGAACCAAGGTTTGTGCTTACCCAGTTACTTCTGTTTTCTACATTAGTTTCACTATATGGATCTGAAGTAGGGGCCTGGTATTGGAAGATTTTTGTTGCAAGGGGATTAATCTTGTTTTCTGGTTTGGTAAAAGCAACAGCACCTACTGCAATTATTACAGCTAAGATGCTTGTTAAATAACGTATCATATTTGTAGATTTAATTTTTATTAATTGAGAATTTCTGCCGTTCTTTCATCCGGCTGCTTTCTTAACAATGTTAAGAATGGTCGCATTCAGATAAATATTAGTTCCTGAGTGGAACTAAGGCGGGGGGCTGCTTTTCTTGTTTTTACTTCTTTGATATAAAATGATGCCACTGAGTGATAGAAGAATAAAAAATAAATTAAAGAAAATATGCTGTGGCCATGTAAGCAATTTTAAAACACCGCCGCATTGGCACGGAAGATCAGGTGTAAAAGTAATCATGTAAATAAGGTAAAGCGTAAACATTGAGATAAGGATAAAAGAAGCATACAGGCCTTTTAATCTCAGAGCAGGAATAAAAAGAAAGACAACAATTACTAATTCTGTAACAGGCAACAGCCACGCAACCACACCGGCTACAGGTTTTAATAATGGCGATGCGCTTAATACATTTTTGAATGTCTCAAAATCTGCCAGCTTACTTAAATAGGTATAAAGAAAAAGAAGTAACAAAATACCACTGATGATGTCTGCAATAAAAATGGGGTTATTGATTCTGAAATCATTTTTTAAAGAGATAATATTTGTTGACCTGTTTTTCATTGTTCTTATTAATAGTAAAATGATGTGTCTGAAACCAGTCTGTAATTCTTTTAATTAGGCGGGAGAATTTCTATCTTTTTGTTAGTACAAAGTTCAGATGGATTACCATAGCAGAGAAGAACAAAAGTGTATAGTATCCTGCAATTTTGTATGGTTCTCTGCAAAAATGTATGGTTTTCTGCAAAAGTTATTTTCTAAAATGCCCGGGATGATGTTTAAATCTCTTTTTGAAAGCAGCATTAAAAGTGGCCCGGTTATGATAGCCAGTGGCATACATTGCTTCATTAATCCTTTTGCCTTCTTTCGTAATAAGCTCATAGGCTTTTGTCATTCGTGTATCTTCTAAATAATGGCGGTAAGATTGCCCTTCATATTTTTTAAACAGGTGCTGCAAAGAGGAAATGCTTAATTCAAATTTCCGGGATATTATGGTAGCGTGTAAATTACTTTTGATATTGTCGTTAATGTATTTCTTTATTATTTCCACCCTGTTGTATTCGTGAAATAGCTTATTTGCATCATCCTGTATTTGATTTCGGATAGCCATGTCCGTACTTTTTTATTATCATGCTTTGAAGATATTTTTCAATTTGTTGGTAAGATTGATATCGGTACCGTTTCTCCCTCCCCCTCTCCTTTGGGAGCTATCTTTATGACACATTTTTATTCGTTTTGAGCTAGATTCCATCCCTGATAAATATTAGCAAAGCGGTCTACTCCTTTCTTTAGCATGATAGGGCCACGCGGAGGTTGGCTATTATAATTTTTCCACCCTCCCAGTCTTGCTATTATCCATGTTGCCCACGTTTGCTTAGTCGGATTATTTTTGTTTTTACTTTTTTCTGTTTCTCCCTGTAGTGTTTCGTTGATGGCTTTTAAACAATTAATTTTTTTTGATTAAACACCTGGTAAGCTAATCCATGGTGTGATACTAAAAAAAAAACGGTAACTTCTTCTTTAGATTCTTTACTGCTGAAATTATTTCTGTATTTATATTTAATAGCTTTTAAAATAGAATAAATAATCCATAACGCATATAGTACAGGAAGCGCCAATAAATTTTTTGCAATCTCCAGGTTGTTTGTTGCAGAATATACTATTACAAAAAGAAAATACTGTACACTCTGGTTATCATTAAACGGTTCTGCAAGAATGTCTATCACTCTATCTCTTTCTTTATTTGTAGCTTTTATCATAAAGTCAAAATTAATTAGTACCCTGTATGTTGCTCGCTAGAGGCAACCTTATTTTCCATTAACAAAATCCAATTCCCTCCAAATCACAATAGTATATCAAAAAAAATACCTCAGATAATAAAAAAGATTTGCAAGACGGATAAAAAGGTTTGCAATCAGCAGCTTTTTAATAAATTAAAATTATTGAACAAATAAAGACACGCAAATAATATGGATTTTTTGGTGAACTACATAAACTACTAAACATTGATCCTTCTTATGCTTCAAAAATTATGAATGTATAGTACCTTAAACACTAAAAAAAAGATGCACATCAAAACTACTTTGGCATTCAGCTGATTGGATAATAGTGAGCTAAGATTCTCTATCGCCAATACCCCCAGCAAACGAGCAAATACCAGCTTTTTGTAATTACCTTTTTCTTCTGTTTTTGCAAATGGCTTTGATTTCGACCTTGACAGAATATCAGCCTATCCGAAAGTTTTATCTTGGGAATAAAATCCTATTCTTTAAATAAATAATAGTTTGAAAGTCAAGAGGAAAATATTAATTTTAAAAAAATAAATTTTTTAAAACTTTAAAAAGATTAAGATGAATCCCGAATTTAATCGTTTAGATTTCTTTACTAAATCTGAATTGACTCTTTTGGTACTAAAATTTAGGAACGAAAATGAAAAGTTTAAAAAAAAGGTCATGGCTTTAACACACCCGGAGAGAGATAACTTTTTATATAAATTCTGTCATGCATTTATACTTCATGAAGGTAAAGAAAATCAAGAAGAGCTCATTACAAAAGCTCTGACAAGAATTAATTACTAATAGAGCAAGTTCCTAAAATCCGGACTTATAAAACATCAATCATTTGAAATGAGAAAATAATTTTTGAAAATTACAAACATGTCTCAGTAGTAAATGGACAAATAATGAAGATTTTTATTTTTAGAACCATATAAACTTCTTCATGTGAAATCAATTGAACAATTGAAATTAAAAAGGCAGATCAGGAAAAAAATCTTTTGGAGAACAGTTGAAAAGTTTCGCAAGTTCATTGATGTGAGAAGTATTGTATTTTGCTATAAAATTAGGGCTTTCAATATGACCAATATAACCTTTTGAGAAATTTAAATGTATTGCTACATCATCTTGAGAGAGACCCTTAGCCAAACGCATCTCTCTTACACGATTAACAATAAACCAATCAATTTTATGTTTTAGATTTTTTCTCCCCATCTTTTGCAAGGAAATCAAAGAATATTTTATTTATGCCTATATAGATATATGCAATTTTGTATCTTTGCGTTATAATAGGATCAATGTGTTTGATTCTGTTGTTCAAAAATTATTTTTGCGAATCTTCATAATGAATTGAAGCTTTCGCTTGGAGTCTCGTCTTGAAACCTCGGAAATTTCAAAGGCCGCGAGATGATAAGCAAGAGCTCACGCTAAGGCGTGGGCTCCCTTATTCGTGGCCGGGCTCTCCGAGGGCCTCAAGACGGTAAGTGGAGTTCCACGTCCTTTTTCTTTTCCTGGAGAAAAAGTTTCATTGAACTACTTGCAACGGCTCCGCATTAAAAATATCTAATGCCGCCGTGCAAATCGAATCTACATATAATCAGAATGAGTATACTCTTGCATTTCAGCGAGGAGAAGAAAAAGGTTTTGACTTTTTTTTTCGTGAACTATTTACTTCCCTTTGTTTTTTTGCAAACCGTATTGTAAATAACAAATGTGAAGCAGAAGACATTGCTTCGGCTGCATTTATTAAGATTTGGAAGAGACATAATCAATTCGATAACTCTAAAAATATCCGTGCTTATCTTTATCAAATAGTGAGAAATGACTGCCTTAAATTTCTGCATCAAAAAGGTAAAAGAATAAGAATGCAAAAAGAAATAGAATACCTTACCATTGATGATACAAAAGATAATTGTGAAGCAGATATTATACGTGCAGAACTTTATAGCGACCTGTATAAAGCACTAAATAATTTACCTACAGAATGTTGCAAGGTTTTTAAAATGTTATACATTGAAGGTAAATCAGTGAAGGAAATTGCCAAAGAATTGAAGGTATCCACTAGTACTGTCAAAACACAAAAAGCAAGAGGGCTTGCAATGCTTAGAAAAAAATTTATTCCTTTCACATCTATTTTCTTTCTACTTTTATTTTTAAATTTCTTTTGCTGCGTGTAGTCCTTTTTGCCATAATTGGATTTACTTATTAAAGTAATCGTTGAATAGTTTTCAATTCAAAAATTTTACCTTGTAGTATGAAAGAGCAGGCATTTAAAGATATGAACGATGGAGCTTATAGAATTGCTTATTTAATTGCAGGATATATTCGCGGAACAATTACAGAACCTGAACATGACGAACTCGATAAATGGGTGGAGGCCAGTGATGATAATATGCTTTTGTTTGAAGAACTGACAGATGAAAAGAATATAGAAGCAAACCTCGAATGGATGGATAAAGTTACCACAGAAAAAAACTTAGAATTAACAAAGAAAAAAATTGAATTTACTCAGCATCACTACAATTTAAAAACAAAAAAATGGTTTTATAGTATTGCTGCATCTATACTTTTATTAGTTGCTGCTTTTGGAATTTATAAAATAATAAATAATAAACAAAGTAAACAGACATCAATTGCAAAAAATGATCAAACAGGAATCAAGCCTGGCGGAAACAAAGCTACTTTGACATTGAGCAATGGAAGTGTTATTGATTTGGTTAACACACCTAACGGATTAATAAAAGGTGATAATGGAACTATCATTAATAAATCAAAAGACGGAGAAATTCTTTATAAGGATAGTGGCATTAGTAATAGTGCAGTCAGCTACAATATTCTTGCCACTCCTAAGGGGGGACAATATAAAGTTCAATTACCAGATGGAAGCCAGGTATGGTTAAATGCTGCATCATCGCTTAAATATCCAACTGCATTTGCAACCTCCGAAAGAATTGTTGAGTTAAAAGGCGAGGGCTATTTTGAAATAGCAAAAGATAAAACCAAACCGTTTAAAGTAAAACTTGTGGATGGCAGCGAAGTAAAAGTTTTAGGAACACATTTTAATATTATGGCTTACGAAAATGAAAAGTCTAAAGACGTTACACTACTGGAAGGAAGTGTAGAAATTACAAAAGACAATAATGAGCAAAGCCTGACACCCGGCCAGCAAGGAAGAATAAGTTCATCAAAAATTATATTAGTTAATTCTGTAGATACAGACCAGGTGACTGCATGGAAAAATGGCCAATTCATTTTTCACGATGCGGATATTCAATCCATAATGAGGCAAGTAGCAAGATGGTACGATGTAGATATAAAATACGAGACTACAAATACCCAACATTTCAACGCAACAATTTCCCGAAAAGAACCCGTTTTAAGATTACTGCATATCCTTGAAGAAACCGGACAAATTCACTTTAAAACCGAAAACAAAACTATTTATGTATTACCCTGATGGTTAGACGCAGATAGATTAACCCAACAAAAACCGGATTCTGTTAGAGCAGAACCCGGGGAATGTCCGGGTTAACCCTAAAAACACAATCGGCAAAGACTGCTTTATTAATTAACCCAAACTTCACAAAGCTATGGAATTTAAAGTTTTTTATTCGTCTATTCGGATCATCGGAAATTTTATAAAAACCTTTGTCCCAATGAAGACCATTATTCTGCTAACTGTAATCACTTGCTTTCTTTCAGCA
>JGI20206J14855_1000233_pt1 | contig 20508 bp, 22 predicted proteins | sample NGESurdeep092012_6_FD_14855 | JGI IMG/M metagenome (IMG submission 14855) | reverse complement strand
GCTTGCCTTCCGCGGCCTGAACGATTTCAGGAACATGATGCCGAATCGAATTCATCCTAAATGGTTCAGGCTGCTTTAGCATCCCGACCCTGCCTCAATGCCGGTCGGGACGCTTGTCTTCCGCGGCCTGAACGATTTCAGGAACATGATGCCGAATCGAATTCATCCTAAATGGTTCAGGCTGCCGAAGCATCCCGACCCGATCTATTTTCACATCCCGACCCTATCCCCAAACATCCTCCCATACCCTTCTCTTATTTTCTCCACATCCACCATCCTTTCAGAATAATTATATGCCCCTTCACTCCACATTCCCATTTCATCCCCGTCCATTGATGCAAAAAGATCAATTGCATCCTTTAATTCAATGTCATTCTCAATAGAAACATTTATCCCCGCATTTGATTCTTTTAAATGATTCCAGGGTGTATTGTTACTGGTAATTACAGGCCTGCCCGCTGACAACGCCTCAAAAACAGCATGCCCGAAATTTTCGCTTTTACTCGGTAAAACAAATACATGAGCATTTGCCAGGACACCTTTTATTTTTGAAGGTTCTATTTCTTTATGGAAGATGACACTTATATTTCCGGGAAGTTTTTTGATCTGTTGCTTACACAGATCCCAATAATCCTCATCTTTAATAGGGCCATAAATATCGTATTCAATATTACCTGTAACCTTTTCCAATGCTTCCAAAACCAACAAAATATTTTTCATCGGGCTGATGAGTGCAATACTTATTAATTTTAATTTACCTGCTTCTTTTTTTATCACAGGCAGTAAAGAAATTTTATTGGGGAAATTACCTGCTATAAATACCTGCGCAGGCTTCCCAATATAACTGCGGATATAATTTGCTTCTTCTTCATCGGTAGCATGAAAACTTACTTTGTAGTGGTATTCAAATAATTTAAAGAGTTTCAGGTAAATTTTCTTCTTCCATTTTTTTTGAGACAAGGCACCCGGGTGCAACATTCCTCTTGTAGAAAGAATTTTTGTAGTCCCCTTGCAAAATATCATAGGAACCATATTGAAATGCCAGGAGAACAATCCGATAATAAAAAGCAAATCCGGTTTGATTAGTTCTACCTGCTTTACAAGTGTATCACTTATTTTCTCCGGGCCTGCATACCAAACCAAAGTCTGTTCATTAAAACGTGTCCATTTATTGGTTTCAATATTTTCCAATTCAGCTCCATTGAGATCTGTATCACCGCAGAAGATATAATATTCAATATCCTTATGAAATTCTTTCACCAGGTTGGCAATAGATTGCACAGGCCCACCGGCGCGAAAGGCAGGAAGAAACCAGGGTATGGTTATGAAGATTTTTTTTGTTGGCACGGATTACACGGATATTTTTTACGGACACGCCTGGCCGAATGAATCTTCAGGCGGGAATTACACGGATATTTTTTTGGGACACTAATTACACGGATTTGCACGAGGTATATTTCAAAATGTCACTTTGTTTTTTATTGCCTCACCCCCTTAATCCCCCTCTCCCAGGGGAGAGGGGGAAATGGTGCGAAATTTTGAAATGTACCCATTAAACGAATTGGCACGCCTGCACGAATGAATCTTTAGGCGGGGATTACCCGAATTGGCACGAATAAAAGCAAAGAAATTAAAACAGAAATCCTCACTATTAGCCTGTCTGCCGCTCAGGCTGATTGTTTTACTGTTTACATTGGTTGTAACTATTCTTAAAAAGGTTGAGTAGCCACATCTATTAAAAAGTCTTTGATTTCTTTTTGTGTCGGTGGTTTATCCATCATAAAATCAACTTCTTCAGTGAAATCAATGTCCTTATGAAATGCCGGTTGGTTTCTGAATAATTTTTCACTTATCCGATCCGGAAAATAATATTTAGTCCTTTCAATAATTTGACCCATCGTGTAATGTTCTTTTAAAATAAAATACAAATCAACATAGTCTTTCCACTTTGATCTTCTTCCTAATGCGAAGGCTTTCATTGCAGCGAGGTCAAGCAAAGAAGGCAGTGAAATTACGTTCTCAAATATTTTTGGGTGCTCTATCGGTTATGGATAATAGAAAAACGTACACTTTACTTCGTTAATGAGATAATACTGCTGGTCAACATCAAAGCAAATTGGCTGTACCTGTACATTTAATTTTTGAATCCCGTTACTTATTTTCTTTTTATTGAGGGGCGAATGAGTGAAGAGATCAAAATCTATAGATCTCCTATGTCCAATAAACAAAGCAATAGCCGTTCCACCAACCAGGTAATACTCTCCTTTAAAATTTTTCAGAAACGGTAACAACTCCTTCTGTCTATCTGAAAGTATTTCCTTTTGCATGCCTTTTGAAGTATAACTGAAAATAATTAGAAACCAATTCGTGATAATTATTTTTTCTGCGGGAGCTTGTAGCAATCTGTTTATTAAAAATAGAGGCAACTTCCTCAATTCCCATAATGTCTATCAACCGGCGTATCGCTTTCTCATCACCATAATTAAGAATCGTTTCCACCAACTGATCTTCGCTTATATTTTCTTTTTTATTTTCAGGTGCCTACCAAAACAGTTGCCTGTAATCACTAATCAATTCTTTTAAAGCTTTTGTATTCATTCAATGAGAAGAATTTATGTTTTTAAAGTTACTGAATTTTTGTTGTGACGGATTATTGCCTCACCCCTGCCTTTGCCGGCAGGCCCTTAATCCCCCTCTCCTTTGGGAGGAAATGGTAATACTCTCTTTTAAATTTTTTCAGGAAAGATGTTGTACACAGGCGGTTAATTTTGCAAACGTACTTTTTTGTCTTTCAAGTACGCTTTAATTTGTTTCGCGTCCATCTTTGCAATGTCTTTTGAAATCTTTTCCTTTATGGCTCTGAAAGTTTTAACCGTGTCAAAATCTTTCTCTTTTGTTTCTGTTTTAGTTTTCATAACTGATAATATCTTTAGGTGAACGTATTTCTAATGTCTGATAACCACAACTCAAATTTACAGAATTGTAACCACGGATTCTATAAATATTCACAATATGTTTGAAATTCCAACTTACCAGAATGTCAACCTTGTGAATGGTTGCAAGGGCAATATGAACACAATCGTCAAAACTTGTTTCACCCACAACCTTCTCGTCAATGTACTTTCTGGCAAGGTTTACCGCTTCATCATTTACTGAGAGAATTTCTATCTCTTCTTTTCTCAAATCTCTGAAAAAGATTTTCACTTTTTCCGGCGCTTCAAATAATTCTCCTTCAGTCAGGTCGGAATAAACGCAAATTATTTGTCCCAGTTTTACCTTTTCAAAAAGTTGAATTGAAACTTCTTCAAACTCAATATCATATACACCACCAAAAACAGATGTGTCAAAATAAAAGCGTTGCCTTATCATTCTTTGAAATTACAGATTTTCTTTGAGGTATTTAGCTGTGAATATGTCCCGTTAGCTTGTGTACTCCTTCTGTCTATCTGAAAGTATTTCCTTTTGCATGCCTTTTGAAGTATAACTGAAAATAATTAGAAACCAATTCGTGATTAGCCATACTTTATCCATGCCTTTACTATGGAGTATCTATGGAGTATGTATAGCTGAATTCCTTTTGTAAATAAAGAAATCACAATAACCATCTTTTGGATTACTCTTTATTATTTTTAATAGTTGAAATGAAGGGAAATAACCGGCTATCCATTCAGTGAATTTACGATGGCGTACATGGTACTTTCTTCCTTCTTCCACATCCCACGCATAAATGATCACATATTTGGAGGATACAGAAAATAAACGATGCATATAAGTTTCAAAAACCTTGTCTTCTATCAAATGATACATTACATCAAGCGATAAAGCCAATTCTGCAATTAATGAATCTTTATGGTTTACAAAAACATCCTTGTCATAAAGTAAGAATTTTTTTGAACAATCATTTTCAAATATTTTGATACATTTCCTGATTGCGGTTTCAGAAACATCCAACCCGGTATATGAAGGAAACCGGAATTGTTTTAATTGATTCCCATCGCCGCAACCCAATTCTATCACTGTTGAAATATTATTTTCAGCAACAAATTGATTCAATATAGTTGCTTTATAATCTGCGTTTTTACCATAAGAGCCGATTCCTGAGTTGCCATTTTTGCGATAGCGGTTTTCCCAATAAACTGCAGAACCCGGGAAAGATATATTCAAACCTTTATTTACCAGGTAATATCCCAATTTGTTACTTGTCAATATGCGGTACGCAATTTTTTTAAAAGTTCCCAACTACTTTAAGAATGAAAAAAATCAGTAAAAAAATAATAAATAGATCATTAAGAAACTGCCTGGAAATGATTATATGAATTTTTTATCCGGCTAAAAGTGGCCGGTGGAGACACCGGCCACGGCGGACCGTCGCGGACCGCCTCCGTTCGTGTCCTCGAACGGCTTAAAGCCTCACCCCAACCTCCGCCCGGCTGCTCCATTCGGACGGGCCTCTCTCAAGGGAGAGGGCCGTGACCGTTGCCCCTAATGTGTAGCTAATTCGAAGAATTTTATTCGGGCAATAGTGAAATAGATTATTAAGAAGCCGCCACTTCCCTCTTATTCACTAAAAATTTAGTCTTCCAAACCTGTATCATTACAAAAATCAAAAAACAGGATTTTACAACATGCCCGAGGATCGTTTGTAGCTCACAATCCGGGCGTATGGGATAGTAAAAAACCAATGGTACAAATAAAATGAGCACTGGGTAAATCGCACTTGTCTTTTGAAAGACTTTGAGTATCTCGCTATAAAAATAACCAAGTATAAACATAAAAATAACACCCCCCCAGGTTCCATAATTTACGTAAGCATCACCAAGCGAACTAAGCCCCATAGAGGTGCCCTCCTGCACGGGGATGCCGGAATATTTTACAAAGATACCCCTGTCACCCGCCTTTAGCTTATTCGGATCTAAAAACCGTGGCATAATGGCCGACTCCAATATTTCATTCATTTCTTCTCCGTGAGCAAACGGTACCATGTCAGGAACTGTTGATATTATATTGGTAATAATAAATCCCTGGTTGATCCGCACGTTGGCTAATGCCAGGCTTTGAAAGCTAAAAACCCCGCCTTCATCGTTTTTCTGATCATATACATTTACAAAGGATTCAAGATCTTTCTTACCACTCAGGTCCCTGAAACTGCCCTTTAAAATCTGTATGGTCAATGCAATAAAAATAAAAGAGGAAAGCCCGATCAACTTAATTTTAAAAGTAAACTTATATTTTATTCCAAATACAGCGGCCGAAAATATGATCCAGGTAAGAAGGTCGTGAAACATGCCACTACCTAATGAGGAAGAAATGATAGAGCCTATTACAAGCACCAAAGGCCAAACTTTAATTTGTTTTGAGCCTAATACAAGAAGGAATAAACCGATGAATTTAAAGCTTCCTAATAAATAAAATACAAAAGCCAATTCAGAAGAAAAAAAACCGGAAATGATACTTGCAAAAAAACCTAATACAATAAAAGCGTAAGGAAGTCCCGGGTTTTTCTTTACAAATAATTCTACGCCTTTTCTATCTACTATCTCACCCTTGTATTTCCCCGCAGAGATGTGAAGCCCGATTATAAAAAATAATACAGCAGGAATTGCATAAGCAAAATATTGAGATTCAGGTATCCTCATCTGGTACTTAAAATACTGGTACTTGTCCAAACCGTTATAGGCAAATGTAGGCCCTATAAAAAACTGGATACACATAAAACTTCCCAGCAGGTAGCGCGTAGGTATAATGTGCCCTACACTTTCAAATAGTAAACTAAACTCGTAAATAGATATTAGTATGGCAATAAAAGAAAGGATACTGATATTAAAAAATACTACCCTGATAATGATAGCCACTAATGCAAATACCGGCCAGTTATAAGATGGTGGAAATAATGTTCTCACAATAATTTTAATTTCAAATTCATGCCAATGATGTTTCTATTGCTTTACAAACCTCCGCAAAATTCCATTTAGAAATGATTCTTTGTGATTGCGCTCCCATGTTTTTTACTAAACTTTCATCCCCAATCAATTGTTGTATATATTTTGAAAAGCTACTTTTATCGGAAGTATTAAATACAAATCCATTAATGCCATTACTGACGAGGTCTGGTGCACAACCACAATTTTCGTTCACCATGACAGCCCGTCCGCTCGCCATCGCTTCATTGATGGAGAGCCCCCAGGTTTCACTATGAGAGCATAAAATAAAAACGGATCCTAATCTATAAACAACAGGCATCTGCTGTTGATTTTGGAAATCAATAAATATAAACCTTGAGTCCCCTAATGCTTTTTCTTTTAATTCTTTCTCCAAAGGGCCATTACCAATCAACAAAATCTTTACAGGTAGTGAATTTAATTGTTTTATCGTTTCAATGAGCCATCCCAGGTTTTTTATGGGTTCCAGTTTACCTGCATACACCAAAACCAGGTCATCCGGATTGATCCCTAATTTCTGACGCCATTCATTTGCCTGCTGCTGATCCATTCCTCTTTCATCTGCAAACCTTTCATTATCTACTGCATGCGGTGCAAAAATAAGTTGATGCTCTTTTAATCCATTTTGCAAATAATAGCGCTTATTATGTGTTCCTACATAGAATGCCTTATCTACATGACGGTAAACCCATCGTAAAAAATATTTTCTTGCTACAAATTTTAAATTTTGCTTCTTAGCCAACATGGTAGAATCGCCTCTGAAAAATACCGGTATTCTTCCATGAAAATAACGCATTGCTCTTAAATGACTTTTAAATGCCCAGCCATATACCAGGATGGCATCTGCCTTCCATTTTTCGATATCGTTAATTAATGTCGGGTTATCAATACCCTTAAAATGATGGGAACCCGGATCAGCAGCAATGTTTTTTATAAAAGTATATTCATATCCATTCAGCAGGGGAATATCCCACGAAATATTTTTACCAAAACCCGGGTCATATTTATTTTTCAATACTGATTCTCCCCAGGTATAAAATACTTTTACCTGAACTTTACCTCTTTCCGAGAGTAAAGCAAACATAGGTGCATTGTATTGTATAGGGTGAGTTGTAATGATCGCCAGCTTCTTCAATTTGTCGTTCTTTCCAAATTATATAAATTAAACTCCTTTCGAATATTGGCCGTAAGGAGCTTACCTCTCACAATTTTCTTTATAATATTTTTAAAAGTAACAGCCTTTGTCAATTTTAAAATATTTGAATAATTATTTTTATGAACTATATAAATCAATCCGGCGTATGGATAATCATCCAGTAGTTCATGATGAAAATCCCTGATCCGGTTATAAGTATAACCATGTGCCTCAAATAAATTATAATTCCAAAAAAGGTTAGTTGAAAAATCAGGTATGGTTATCAGGTCGTACCTGATGATGTGGGTGCCACCATTAATATTTTGGATATTATGTTGCTTAATCAACATCCTTGATCTCTCTTCATAAATAAAGCCTTTTTTAATCCGCCAGCCTGCTTTGTTAGCTCCACTATTTTTATTCACGAAGGCTCCAATTTTGTTACTAATAAGATCATCACTATCTATACCCATCATATATTTACAACCTGCTTCCCATGCTATCTTGCAACCGTAATGAATTTTTTTTCCCTTATCCATCATTTTTTCGGCATACTCCTCAGAATAATATTTAAGTACATAGTCTAAATCCTCAATATCATTCACCGTAACCGGGGGAAAAGGATAATGAACAAAAATGATATTTGGATGTGAAAAATTAATTTGCGGAAAATCATTATACACGATCGCCAATCTGAATGCCTGGTCCGTTTGTGCACAAATAGATTTCGCTGTTCTTTCCAATAACAGGTTATCATAGTCCCAATCCTTTGAAACACTCTTTGGTTTTACCGGTACTATAAATCCGATCATCTATTTTCCGGGATTATTTTTCCTGTAAAAAAAATGATATTCTCCAGCAGGTTTTTCAATGAACTCATCACTTAAAGCTAACGTTACTATTGAATGAGCATCGGCATGCAAATGAGGATGGATTTCAACAATAATATTTTGCGTTTTGAGAAGCCATCTTTCATAATTTTTCTCAAACACATCCTTTTCACTTCCCTCTATATCCAGTTTTAGTATGTCCAAACAGCCGATTTTAAATTGGTTCATGATATCCTCTATTGTAATTGCATTAATAACATTTTCGCCAGCTTCAGTTTCAGCCAATTCTTTTGTAATAAACGAAGCGTTTCCATCGCCGTTATCTATTATTTGTAAACGACATTTCTTATTCCAAATACCATAATTCAAACAAAAAATATTCGGATAATCTTTTGTATTTTTCTTCAGCAATTCAAAATTGGAATGTTCAGGTTCTACTGCAATTATTTTTGCATTTGGGTATTTATTTTTCAGATATAATGTAGCCAATCCAATGTTTGCTCCCCCATCAATAATAATTTCAGGATCCTTTTTAAAATAAATATCCAATTCACCCCGCATGAAAATCTGTGTGAATACCTGGGTATCATACCGGTCATTTCGCAGGTAAACAACCAGTTTTGTGTTTTTAATTTTTGCAGATAAAAGTTTCTTTCTCTTGTATAATCTTTGAATGATATAGCTGGTTGCATTAACATAACCCATTTTATTACAATGAAGCGCAACGACCTTTAATTTCCTTGAAAACTTTTTAATCATTCAAACTATTTAGAAGATTCGCTAAGTTTTTGGTAACATTTTTTGCTGAATATCTCTCAAATATTTTTTTGTTGATCTGATTTGGATTGTAATTTTTTATCCAATTAATGTAACTCTCAAAAAAAGTGCTGAATGAAGTTTCCAGGAATTCGATCCCCTTTTGACCGTCAAATTCCAGCACAATTCCGGCTCCGGATTCTTTAATAACTTTTACAGCCGTACTTTCCTTATGCAACACTGCCAGGATCGGTTTACCTGATAATACACCCTGGTATGCTTTCGAGGGTGTGTAATGTGGTTCTGTGCTTCCTAAAATAAATACACCATCAGCAATATTCAAATGGATCAATACATCCAGGTAAGGAATTCTTTTCGGGTACTCATATACGATAGTTTGCCACAATCCGTATTTTTGGGCTAAAGGTTTTATATTATAACTCGTGTCATCATTCGCCCTGCTTCCTGTTCCGATAAAATGAAATTCCACATTCTCAAATATTCCCGCTTGAACGTCGGGTAGGTTTTTGTTTGCATCAATAGATTTAAAAACTGATTCCAGCGGGGCATACGCTTTAGGTAGCATCGCTCCCGCGTACACTAATTGAATTTTATTTTTTTTCTTTTCAAAAAGATAAGGCTTCAAATTCAGTTGATTCAAAAAAACATGATCCTGTTCCTCACCGCCATAAGGCATCGCCCCGGTAATTGTAGTTTTTTTTAAATGCGGATTTCTTTCCAATACCGGCGTGTAATATCCCTCTGCTACACCTGTGATCAGTGACACTTTTTTAACCGCGATGGGCTCCAAAAAAGTTGCCATTTTTTTACTAAGCCATGGCCGGGAAAATATTTTATTACTTCCCGGAAAATCATGTACCCAGGGATCTATATAATCAATACCGTATTGGATGCCTGTACTGTGGTGCAACATGCGGCCCAATAAAGCGCAATAAAAAGACGGAATGGGAATATATACAAAATCGAAATGCTCGTTCTTAATTAATTGTTTGGCTCTTTTGTATAATTGAAAGAAAGCACGTAAACCAATATCGCCTATCAACCTGGGACGCATTATTTTAAATGCATTTACTTTTTCTATTCTCAGCCCTGCAGGTAACAATTGATGCAGGTTCCAGTCTAATGGTTCTTCGTAATATTTTTCATGCACGGTTAGTATGACAGGTTCCCAGCCGAACTCAGGCAAATGCTGTGCAAATAACCTGGGCCTGTGTACTCCGGCAAGATTAGAAGGCGGAAAATGAGGGTAAATGATAAGTATCTTTTTCAATTATTGTATTTCCTCCTGCCCCGGTTCGTGTCTCACGAATCGGAATGTGTATTTCTTTGGTTACCTATCGCCCCGGTTCGTGTCTCACGAATCGGAATATGTATTTCTCCTGCCCCGGTTCGTGTCTCACGAATCGGAATGGCCATGGTTCGTGTCCTACAAATCCCATCGCCCCGGTTCGTGTCTCACGAATCGGAATGCGTATTTCTTTGGTCACCTTCAATTTCATGCAACTACTTTGGTTCGTGAGACACGAACCACTGCGGCATTTTTACAGAGGCTTAAACGTTTTAAATTGACCAATTCTTTTGTAAGAAATTCTTCATAACGGTCAAGCCACCGAAGGCCGGCGCCTTGAGTATTTTTACTTTCAATAAAATTTATGAGAGAGGTCAAAGATGCAAATGCATCTATAGTATATTTAATCTGCATTAAAAGCTTTTCTTAAAATATCATGAGCCTCTTGCATGTTAACCTTACCGCTGTTCCTGCTTTTTTTTATCAGTTTTGATAATTCTTCATTGCTCAAAAACTTTCCAGGAAGGTAATGATTTTCATCCTGGCCATCTACTAACTCTAATTTAAGGTCATGATCTTTTGCAAAATCCAACAATCTATTTATATTTTCCCTGCTTGTATTTTCCAATTGAAGTAACATAGTATATATATTTAATAAAACGAATTGCCCACCCTGGGAAGAATCGAATTTGACTGCTTTTTCAAATTTACAATTATTTTTTTTATATCCCCTGTCCCAGTTCGTGTACCACGAATCGGAATTTCCGAATAATTAAAGTAGATTTTCCGCTGCCCCGGTTCGTGTCTCACGAATCGGAATGTGTATTTCTTTCCTTCAATTTCATGCAACTACTTTGGTTCGTGAGACACGAACCATGGCGGATGTATCGTTTTCAATGATTCATTTCCTCCCATATCCTGGTCAGCTTTTCCGATTCATGTTCCCAGTCATATTTTTTAGCAGTCTCATATCGTGCATTTGAAGACGCTCTTAATGATTGCTTTTGATCAATTAGTTTTTGAATAGCTCGCTTTAAATCTTCAGATGACAAAGAGGTTAACATACCATGTTCCGGATGTTCTGTGATAAACCTTTCCTGTGCTTTGGTATTACTTGCCAAAATATAAAGTCCTGATTGAAAATAAGCCAGCATCTTGTTCGACAAGGCTAATTCATTATTCAAATCTTTTCCTGGTTCAATGGCCAATCCTATATCATAAAGTGCCAACCGATGATGCAACTCCCATTGTGGTAAAGAAGGATGCAATTGTAAATTGCTGCAATCAGCAAGCCATCTATCCCGAAAGGTTTCATTACAATTCCCAAAAAAATGCAATTCGATTTGGTTATTATTTCTAATGGCAGGTATCAGTTGTTCAAGGCCCCTGTGAAAAGATATATTTTGTGAAAACCAAACCAGCGTTAACTTTTCAGAATCTTTATTCCCCGGATTGGTAAACTCTGTTGACGGAAAATAATTTAATATTACCTGTTTATTTTTTAAAGGAACTGGCAAGTCCGCTTCTGAATATTCGAGGATCAATGGGGAAGCAGCAGTAATATAATCAGCATTTGGAAGAACTGCTCTGTTCAATTTTTTAGAAAATATAATTGTTTTTCCGTCATTACTTTCCCCCGGGTGATAATCTTCAAGGTCTATACCAAAAGGGATTTTATTTTTTTGTGCAAATAGTTGCGCCGGATAAAAGCTGCCGGGATTATGCGCTACAACGAGATTGAATTTATCATTCATTTTTTTTAATTCTTTCAATAACAACCATGATCTTTTATTACTTCTTAATGAAAGCTGGAATACATTACCAGGAAAAAAAATTAATACAACTTTTGAAAGAGAAAAAAGCAAAGTACTCATGAACCACCTTCCAAAAGGTTTTCTATTACCGGGAATGCCAACATATTTTATATGAGGAACAAGGCGCTTTTTTATTTCATCATTCAACGGCTTACTCCAATTATTAAACTCAAAACAAATTACACTTACTGTGTGATCATTTAGCAAAGCCAGTTCTATCTCCTTTACCAACCGCGGATTGGTAGCCAGATTGTGAGTGGAAAGAAAAAGAATTCTCAATGCGCTTTATAATTCTGAATGATGGAATCATATAATTTCAAATGATCATTCGCTACGTTCTCAAAAGTGTTTACACCGGGCAAATGTTTTTTTGTTTTTGCAATCAATGAAGGATCATCTATCAAAATTTTTAGTTTATTGCGAAGGTCTTCAGAATCATTAAACCTAAACAGCCAACCATTGATTCCATCTTTTATTTGTTCTGCATTTCCATATACATCTGAAGCCAATACCGGTATTCCGGCAGCAAAGGCCTCCTGTATCACCAGCGGACTCATTTCAAATGCAGAAGGCAGGCAAAGAAGATGGTATTCAGAAAATGCGGATATTACTTCTGAAGGGGCTATCCTTCCCCTCCAAAAAATATTACCGACATTTTTTGTTTTCTCTTTACAAGTCAACACATACGGATCGGGAGTTTCAAGCCCATAGATAGTAAGACTAATTGATGAAGAAGGCAATTGCAATATGGCATCAATTAATAAATGAAGCCCTTTTAATTGAGTGATGCGTCCCATGTAAACTACCCTGATGGGAAGGTTTTCTTCTATTGATTTAATTTCATTATTTCCTTTTACAGGTAATCCTTGTTTTATAAAAGTAATTTTTTGCGCAGGTACTTTATTTCTTTCAAGTACCTGTTGGTACCAACCGGCAATCACCACAATTCTTTCTGCAAAAGAGGAAAGCTTCACCAGATCCTTTTTGATCTTACTGATCACATAAGGCAGGCCTAAAGCTGTCCCTAACTTACTATTCAAATCAGTTGAATTGATATGAAGACTATACAATCCCATGGAAACTTTATTAAACAAAAAACCTTTAAGCCCTATAATCCCTTTTTGCTGATACACACAGGCAGTACATTTACCAATTTTAATTTCGCCGTCACATTTAGTGTCTTCTTTATAAATTAAGGAACCTTTGAAGCAGGTATAAAAAGGCACATGAAAAGTAATGACAACCGGAATTTTTAATTCATACGCTTTTCCAACATGAAATATGCTAATCCCTCTGCCGGGCGCTAATTCGTGAAAATGAACAAGAGTAGGTTGTTCTTTTCCCAGCAACTCCCCAAATAATTTAATTCCATTCGGCTTTTTTTTACCAAGAATCATGGCCCTGTCTTCTACACTGTTTTCCGCATATTTTATCACGCGTACTCCCTCATAATAATATTCTTCAGTGCTGCCCACTCCAAGGTTAGGAATTACCACCGCTACCTCAATATTTTGTTGCATTAATTGCTTCGCGAGATTGAAAGTATAGATCTCAGTTCCTCCAACGAATTCAGGTAAGAAATGATGAAGGCAAAGAACAACTTTCATTTTTTTGGCCAGGGTTTTAAATCCGATACTATTCTATAAGCCGTTCCAAACTTCATTTTTTTTATTAACCGCAAAATATGAAATACAAATCTCTTCTTATAATTAAAAAGCAGTGTTCTATTTTCTTTTTCGCTGAGGGGTGAATAATTTATCAGGATATCCCTTACATAATTATAGTTATTTAGAATATTGTAATAATTTTTTTTGTTTTGAATAAACACCTGGCCTTCATGAATACGCCACCAGAAGAGATCTCTTGGCATGGCAACTACCGGAAATTTGGACGCAATCTTAAGTGTTAAATGATTATCGGATGGCATGCCAAATTCTTCAAAACCATTCACTGATTCAAATACATTTCTTTTAATTATTAATCCGGATGGGCCTACAAACATGGGAGACCCCTCAAAAAAATGTTGTTTAAAAGATTCCTTAGGTTCTGACTTATATGGAAGAGGTTTTCTACATGTACCAGCGGTTAAACAAAAGCCCAGAGCTGCATCAGGAAATTGTTTCATTCCATCAACCATCATTTGCAAAGTATAAGGGTAAATGATATCATCTGAATCTACATATTTTATAAATTCACCTTTGGCATAAGACGCTGCTTTATTCCTGTTACCAAATTGAGTGAGATTTATTTCATTTACAAAAACCCTAATCCTGCTATCCTTCGCCTCATAACTCCTGGCAAGTTTTACTGTATTATCAGATGAGCAATCATCTACAATAATCAATTCAAAATTATTATAAGTAGAAGCCAACACACTTTCTATTGCTTCTGAAATATATTGCTCCCTATTGTAGGATGTCATCAAAACACTAACCAAAGGCTGATCAACCATGTTTTGCAGTTTTAATATCTTTCAACCATGCTTCTAAAGTGATTAATTCTTTTTCAATAACTATATTTTCTTTCTGCAAAGACTTATAGGCATTTAATAAATTAACCTCGATTGTTTCAGATGCAGAAATAGCTTTAGAAACCAAACCAATCACTTTTTCACCTTGCTCATACATTGGAATTTCCGAAATGAAATCTTTCATATAATCATGAGGATTGCGCTTTTGTACGACTGTGGCATTTGTAAATCCCAAATGATAATCGTACATCCACATAATTGGTTGCGCCACCAGGCTTCTCAAAATATCCGTAAAGCGAAAGGTGACGTAAGAAGGCAAGTACAATAATGGAAAGAGTTCCTTTCTGATCATTGTATTTTGACTATTGAATGGACTTAATGTACCGTGCTTTAATACCACCGGTTCTCTTTTATTAAAATAGCAGGGAGTATCGTCAGTAAGGCGATAGATGGCATCCACATCAGGGTCTTCATCTGCGAGGCCTTGCCATATCCCCACTTTAATGTCAGCGTTCTCAAGTTCCTTTTCGAGGTCAAACTGCCTGGAAATGAGATGGAGTGGCAATCCTCTTGGCCAAATTTTTTTGTCAGTAAATAGCTGGTATATGTTTACAAATCCTTTGTTACCCGAGATACAACAAAAATTATTTTCAAACCCAGGAAAATTCCATTTAGCTTTTGGTATATTATCATCATCGGTATCAATAATATAATCGGCGCCATTTTCAATTGCTTTCAAATAACCAAGCATCTTTCTGCAATAGTGATTATAGGGTAACTCATTCGCTAATTTAAATTGCATTTTATCCTGGTCGTGTATCGAATAAAATTGTACATTTTCATGATGCCAGTCTTGAGGCGTTTTTTTATCTCCAATTACAATTACCTGGAATCCATCCAATGCCGCGAAAGATGTAACTGCTTCTGTGGGATGAAAAATAGAAGTAATAACGATGCTTTTTTTCATTTATCGGTATTCCATTTTGAAAGTTTTACCGGATGTAAATACAACTGATCATTGGGGAAATGATTCAGAAGATTCTCCAGGTTATATTCGTACCTGTCCAAAAAAGAAAGGTCTTCTTTAGTCCAGAGCGCCTTTCCTTTTAATTGAATATCTTTTTCTGTTTTGATTTCTTTTGCCGAAAATACAAGCGCTGTTGGTATTGCCAATTCCACAAACAAGCGGGTGGCCGCGAATACACCTGCATAATGACAAAATTCTTTAATGGCAGAGGAACTTATTACAAAGATGTCTGAATAGCTTCTCACTAAAGGATAGGAAAGCTCATATTCCTTTTTTGTAACCTTATTTTTGAAATATCTTAAAAGGAATGTTTTATTTCTTTTTATCTTTTCCATCCACTCCTTAAATGATTCCGGTTTCTGCCAAACGTATTCGAACTTCAAGGGCTTATTTACGATCCCAAACTTTTTAAGCAAGTCCAGGGCATGGTTATGATTTGGAAGTTGTCCCGTTGCTTCCACACCCGGGCTTTGAGTATTGTACATAATTGCGTGCAGATTCATTAGCCAGAATTTTTTTGCTTCATCAATAGCTGACAACCTCGAAATGAAACAGGTATCATCTGATAAACTTAAGTGCTCCCTGTAATTATTTTCGTTGATCACAGGATTTAAAATCATATCATCAGCCAGGAAAAAATAGTGCGTATATTCTTCTTTATAAAATGATTTGAATCCCTGGGAAACATAGCCCTGGAAATAATAAGAATTTTCATAAACGGCAATCACATTGTCTTTATCTCCATTATAAAATGGAACTAAATGATAAATATTACTAAACCTGTTTTTATAGATGCGCTCCACAATTTCAATATTCTTATTGTATTGATGATTGTAAATAATGACCATTGCAAGTTTACTCATGTAATAAATATATTTTAAGGCAAAACAGTTTTGTAATTATATTTTGTAATAAAAATATATCTGTCAATTTTTAGATTTTTCAATGTTGCCACCATTTCATTTTTATTAATTACAAAAACGGGAATAGAATCTTTGGGTTTATAATCATGATGCGCTTTAATCATTAAGCTTTCTTGCCCTTCCATAATACTGGCGGGATAAAATTCATTGTATGAAACTATAATTGGTAAATGAACTGACTGAGCTGCAAGTACCGCTTTTCCAACGTTCACATAGATTTTTTGATCGAAGTCCATGTCACTTCCATTAATTTCATTGATGTTCATTCGAATGGTGGGAAAAATTGATGCAAAAAGAATTATTGGTAAAAGAAAGTATTTTATTCTATTGTATTTGCTGATAATAAAGAAGACCCCTGTGATCAAAAAATAAGTTGAAAAGGTAAAACAAAAATAATTGATACGATGGGTGCCCACCGGCAACATTTTAAGAAAGTATAAAACTAATGTTGCAAAAAATAAACCCAATAAATATATTTCGATTCCAGGGGCATTAAAATAACTAATTGTGCTGAAATATTTAATTTTTTTAATTTTCAATTTTATAAAGTTCCTGTAGAATACTAATAGAAACCCTGATAAAGCCGAAATCAAAACGATTATTTTTACAAAATATAGAAGACCTAAAAAATAAGTATTGTAAGCCTTATCAAAGAAAAACATGGAAGTAAATATCCAAACAATATTGAATAAACTCTTTATGATAGAACCAAGGCTATGATACTGCATAACATACATATCAAAATTCTGATATTGCCCTTTATTAGTTAAAACAAATTTCAAGTCGGTAAAATAATTCAATACTAAAGCAACCATAAAAATAACAATGGGTATTAGGGGCTTTAACGATAATTTGCCTTTAAAAAATTCTGATAAAAACGTAATTAAAAAAATAAATAGTATTGGAGTAACAACGATTGGGAATGTGTAACTAAAAAACGAACCTGAAAAAATAAAAAACAACATTCCCACATATCCAAAAGATTTAATCTTTATTGTTTTGTAATTCCGCGAAAGATAATAGAAATACCAGATCGACATGAAAGTAAAAAATATATCCATTGTGTAAGCTTTCAACTGGCTAAAATAAAATATCGTCGTATGAAAGGATAGAAAGAAAAGTATAAATAGAAATGCTTTTAATTTACTATTTGGAAATACTATTTTGCTAATTAAAAAATAAACTAAAAGAACATTAATTACCTGGATGGAAAAAGGTAATACCCTTATAGCAAAATAATTGTAATTAAAAAGTTCTGAAATAAATTTCACAATACATAAATAAATGCGCGGAAACTGCTGCATGTAAAATAAATTCCCGAATAGGCCAGAATAAGAATGGAATTTGATATTGTATAGAATAAACCATTCATCCAGCCAGAATCCCTTCATGTTTACGAGAGAGTAAATTTGACTACCAACAGTTAATAAAATCAATCCTATTACTCCAAATTTGAGGTATTTAATTTTTAAAGAATTCAATGAATTTTATTTAAGTAAAAGCAGCGTTATTTTTGTTCTCCTTGTGGAATTTTTTTACAAACTTTATGATATCTTCTTTCAACTGATTTTATTCCGCCAATATAATAGAGGAATAAAAAGTTTATATGAGAATTAAAAGTTCCAATTCCGATAATATAATTATGAAATATCCAATACCATTTTTCCTTTGCGGTAAGTTGTGGATTCTTACTCAAATGGTAAGTAGCTTTTGCCATCGGTAAAAAAAAATCCGGAATGCCGGGCTTAAAATTAAAGAACTTATAAAAATGATAGTTAACTGCAAAGGCAACTTTATAAGCATAATGATAGCCGGAATGATGATAATGATATACTATCAATGAAGGATCGTAAATTAAACGCCATCCTCTCAACAATGCATCCCTACTCCATATCCAATCTTCTGCAAATTGAGTTTCAACAAATGGCTGTTGAACCAGGGCGGATCTTCTATACATGGCCACCACATCATCCCACGAGATTAAAGTTTGTTGAAAAGCCAGTCCTGCTTTATTAAATTTTTGAATATCTTTTACTTCACGAATTGTTACTTTTGGTTCACTAAATCTTTTGTACCAAAGCATTGGGTTTTTGTCCTTTTCGTGAGGCACTGCCTGGTGGCCTGTAACACCCATTACCTTTTCATCTTCAAAATGCTTAGCCATTTTTTCGAGCATATCCTTTTCAGATAGCCATGCATCCTGTACGGTGAAAAAAATCAAATCTCCGGTAGTTTGTTGAACACCTGTATTACGTGTCAATCCATGATCGAAAGTGCCGTCAGGAATATCAATCAGAATCGCTCCATATTCTTTAGCGATTTCTCTGCTTCTATCAGTTGACATAGAATCAGGAATTATTATTTCGAGTTCCTTTCCTATGGTTTGATTTCTCAAACTACGCAGGCATCTTTCCAAAGTAACAGCGCCATTTTTTACCGGTATAACGACAGATATTTTAAAGTTTTGCAAAAGAGTTTATTTCTTCAATTTGGTAATTTTATTGAAATTCCTAACAAAAAAATTTCCTAACCGGTAGCTTTTTGATTGCCTTGTAGTATTCAAAAGGATTGAATAATCTATCAATACCTTTTCAAAGGAACCCATCACTTTTTTAAAAAACATATCCTTTTGTTCCAACGAAAGATAAGAGTAAACAATCTTGTACACTGCAACAAGACTTTGATCCATTAAAAATCTTTTTTGAGACATGCTATCGGAAGAGGAGCGATATAAAGCAAGTGGTTCATCAATAAAAACAGTTTTAATATCCTTTCGGTAAATCTCTAACCACATTAACCAATCTTCCCTTGCTCCTAAGGTTTCATTAAAACGAAGATTCTCAAACAAATAAGATTTGAAAATTCCGCTATGAGGCGGAAACACAAATTGTACATCCCAACCTATTAAAATAGAGTTGAAGTTAAAATCATTCTCTGAAAGTTTAAAAGGCAACGATATACCAGGTTTGTCCTTGCTAAACATTTTAAAACCGGAAATAATTACATCCGCATCATTCCCATTCTTCAAAGATGTTATGAACTTGTCTGAGGTTATCATATCATCAGAGTCAAGAAATTGTATATAGTCTCCCGTTGCTTCGTCCAGGCCCTTATTCCTTGCCGAGCTAAGGCCCCCGTTTTCTTTCTCAATGTATTTTATTCTACTATCTTTTTCAGTAAATGCAAGAGCTACACTTTCTGTATTATCTGTTGAGCCATCATTTACAATAATACATTCCCAATTAGTATAAGTTTGTGCCAATACCGAACTTACAGATTCATTCAAATAATGAGCCTGGTTGTAGCAAGGTATGATCACACTAACTTTATTGTCCATTATCGCATATTGAAAATGAATGCTTACCTGTTTAAAAATAATTTTTTCAAAAACCTCGCAGGTCCTTTTTTGAAAGCCTTAATCATTGCCAAAATCAAATACCTTGGATTCGCCAAATTGATTTGCATGTTATTTGGATCCGTCCTGTTCAGCAATTCAGCCACTTCATTTTCTAAATTTACCTTTCTTCTTTCCTCAGCTTTCATGATCACTTTTAAATACCAATAAAATGCATGGTCCGCCTTTGATGTAGAAATTCCTTTATCATGGATCCTGTAATTATAAAGCGGTTTATCTATAAAATAGAACGAACCGGTTTCTGACAATTTTAAATACAAGTCCTGGTCAACAGCTCTTTGAAATGATGCGTCAATTCCGATGGTACGATCATAAAATGATTTTTTAAAAGAAACAAAATGATTTACACTTGCGTTCAAATTGATAAACCGATCATTTACCTGCACACTTTTTGCCCGGTTAAAAAGAGAAGTCCTTTCAAGCAATTCATTACAAAAATAAAAGTTAGAATGAACCAGCGAAACAGCCGGATTATTGGTATGCGCCTGGACCATCAGTTCCAAAGCGTCTGGCATTAAGGTATCATCGGGATCGAGAAAACCGGCAATTTCGCCCATTGCCAATTCAGCGCATTTCCTTTTGGTGTAACCACAACCCTCATTTTTTTCATTTTCATACAACTTAAATCTTGCGTCATCTTTTATGATGGCTTTGATAAGTACTACAGAATCATCAGTAGAATGATCATCCACAATGATTGCTTCCCAGTTACCATAAGTTTGATTGATAATAGAATCATAACAATCCTTAAAAAATTTGCCGTTGTTATAATTGGCTATTAAAATGGAGAATAACAATTAATTGTTTGTTTTACTGTTTAGTGCAAATAAAAATATCTTCACCAGGCTGGAATCCGTTATAAAATAATTCATTCTCTGTAAATTCCGAGG
>JGI20206J14855_1000232_pt1 | contig 20537 bp, 17 predicted proteins | sample NGESurdeep092012_6_FD_14855 | JGI IMG/M metagenome (IMG submission 14855) | reverse complement strand
CGGCAAAAAAACGCCCCAATGCTGTCGAGCCTGCTAAAATACTTCCCATTTGTATGCTGAGGACTGCAGGTAATAAAAGCACTTTATTATTAAAAGTCGGGAGAAAATTCTGGATACTTTGTTCGATCAACACATAAAAAAATGCAGAAAATATAAAGGCGATCACAATTGGCTCACTCATTAATTTAAACATATCCGAAAATCTAGGAACGGCCGCAGGCTTCCCGTCTTCAGTTTTCGCAGCAGACTCATCCAAAGGCGCAGAGAGCAACAATAAAAAAGCAAGCAATGATAAACCGCCTAATAAATAATAAGCATCAAGCCAGGAAGTAGATTGAGGATGGGCATTATTAACAAAAAATCCAAAAATGAAATACAAGGAAAGATTACCCACCATAAAAAAAGATTCAATAAAGTTCATCATACTGATGTGTTCCTTAGAATCCCTGGTAACAATTCCAATGGTACTATATACACTCATTTTAATTAAAGCAAAGCAGGAACCTACAGCCACAAATAATACTTTAATTGCAAAAAAACTGGGTGTAACAGGAATTATAAAACAAGCGATGCATATAATACCCAATGCAAACAACATCGCTTTTTTGTAACCAAACTTTGCAATGTAGGAAGCAACCAAAAAAGATACAATCGCAATGCTTAAATCTTTACAAGGGTCAATCCAGGCGGCAGCATTTTTAGTAACGCCAAAATTATTTTGTACCTGCAAAATAGCAATGCCAGAGCTGTTAAGCAAAATGGCAAAAACAAAATAATTAATAAAAATGGAAAGCTTTATTCTCCAGTTTTGCATGTAATGGTTTTGAAAAAATAAATCGAATATACAATTTAAAACAGTTCTGAGGGTTAGGTCTCAAACTAAGGTTTGGTTGCAGCATTTATAAAATGAATATCTACGCTAAATAAAAATTAAGCAAATTTGTTTGTTTACTGTCAGGCCCATCAAAGCAATTCAAAGAAAAAGCTTCTCTTGCAGAAGGAAGACGGAGCGCGAAAATAGCAAGAACGAGACATACCACGTATTTCAAAGTAGTCACAAGGTGCACCTTGTGACTACCTCTCCAAAGACTCATGTTACTAAGCGGGCGTCGTTTCCTGATAACCTCTCTCGGCAAGCATCTGGCCCATCGGCATAAAATCTTCATCTTCTTTTGGCGCCCATGTGGCAAGCCCATCTACATAGCGGTTGTACATACAGAAAGCCGCCGCTATCAATACAGTGTCATGAATTTCTTTGTCGCTGGCACCTGCATCTCTTGCCGACGCGATATCTTCTTCAGTTACATTCTTACCTCCTTTTTGCACATGCTTTGCAATGTTGAGCAATGCGCGCATTTTTGGAGATACGTCAGTATTAGGAAATCCGTTTTTTATTTCCTTTAAAAAACCAACCGGTTCCTTTAGAAGGTTTGCGGCCGCGGCCCCGTGCGAACTATGACAGAAATGACAGTCATTCCAGTGAGATACTGAAGAAGCAATCATTTCTCTTTCACCTCTTGTAAGTGAGTTGTCCTGAACTAACAATATCTCAGCCAGCTCGTTTAAAGGTTTTGCAGTTTCGGGACTAAAATTTAATAAACCGAGAATTCCCGGCATGTCGTTGTTTAATTCAATGTGTGCCATGTTTTTTTAATTTAATTTTTGTAATTGTGAATAGATGTAATAAATAAATAATTGTTTGTTTTTGTTTATTTTAAGTTACCTGCGGCTTTTTTATCACTTTCTGTAAATCAAATTATAGAAGCCCCTCCTGTAGAAACAGGAAGGGGGCTATAGTTTTTATGAGAAAATCTTTATGTTCCTTTTTATTTTCATTTTTGTCTATAATCTTTTCATTTTTTAATTAATTCAATAAAATTATAGATAGCCTTTCCTGTAGAAACAAGTAAGGGAATTCTATAGATTGTTTATGAGAAAAATTTTATGTTTATTTTCATTTTTACCTGTTTTTCCCCCCGCATGTAATCAACAATTAAGAAGGGGGCAATAATTGATTATGAAAAAAATATTGTGTTTTTTATCTTGAAATCTATTAACTCAATTTTTTCTCCGCAAGTAGGGTTCCCGCTACCCTGGATCTTATTTTTGCAAAAGCAGTATCTCTAGACCTGGAGCTATCATCTGCGAATGGAGAAAACCCGCAATCATCAGTAGTACCTATCTGAGAAATAGGAATAAATTCTGCTGCTTCAAGAATCATATCACATATTTCTTCAGGCGATTCAACTTTCGGATTGAGTACATCAATGACTCCTAAAAAAACTTGCTGAGATGGTTTTATACTTTCTTTGATGGATGACAATACAGAGCGTTTGTCTTTTTCTCCGGCATATTCAAGATAAAAATTACCAGCTTGCAATTGAAACAGTAATGGAAGTAAATTGATATAACTGATATCTGCACTATGCGTTGAATCACGATCGGCTCCCGGGCAGGAATGTACTCCGATTCTTTTTCTTTCTTCGCCTGTAAACCGCATCAATACTTTATTGTTCAGATCAATAAATGATTTTAATAAACCTCCACTTGGATCTAATTTCAAAGCAAGTCTTGCTTCGGTAAAATCAATCTGTACTTTGTAAGCGCCACTGTTCAGGCTTTTGCGAATATCAGCTTCGGCTTCATTAAGCAAGTCATTTATAAACGCATCCTTCGAATAACCTTCGATTCCTTCCCCGGGATACAACAGGCTTATTGCTGAAACAGAAATAACCGCCTGCTTAACAGGTAATGTGGTATGTTGCTTCGCCTTTTCAAGATACGTGTTTGCATAAGTTTGATAATGGAATGGGCCTGATGTAATTTTTGGTAATTGCCTTGTGTGTCCATCTGCGAAAGGAATTACAATACCATCAGGCGAAAGATTTTGCAACCCATCAATTGGATAAGTTGCAAAACTTGGTTTTGTCTGTTCGCCATCAGAAATAACAGGAGAACCTGTTTCTTCAAAACGTTTGAGAGTATCTTTCAAAGCATCATCAAACAATTTTGATAATTCTGCTCTATTAATTTGCTGCTGCGAAAACGCATTTAATGCATCTACCAAATATTTGGGACGCGGAATGCTGCCAATTGGTTCTGTTTGTATTTTCATATAAAAGTTTTTAATTGTTTAGAAAAATAAGAGTCGTTTTTTATTTATATAAATCAAGATTTTCTTGTCCACTCTATGCCCTCATTTCAGCACGTTCCACTTACTCATTCCTATTCTGAGGCGTTCAATCATCTACCACATTTTTGTGCTACCTAATTTTAGAGGTTTAAAATTTTACCGTTGCACCCACGTTTACCTGATAGTTCGCAAAGAAGGCATCTCCATGCGTATATTTTCCGGTAAGTTCTGTCGTTATTTTATCGGGAACGCTTTGTGTTCTATCGCGAATAATTGCTATCGGAAGGAAAGCATATAATATTACTCTGTTTAACTTAACTGTGACCCCAGGCTCGCCTGATATAATAAATCCCGGTCTTCTGAAACCATCACTTCCGCCGATCAAATCGTGTACAGGCAAACATTCATCACGCACACCACCTGAAAAGATCCAGTTATCTACATTAAAATTAGCCCCTACCCTTATCATATACTGATCCGGTACACTCATTACACTCGATCCATTGGTAATACTTAACGCAGACGGAACACCTTCACGCGCCGTGGAAACACCATTCTGATCGCGGGGACTTAGAAGATAATAAAAATTGCCATAAAGATTTACAACATGTGAAATATTATAGAACCCATTTATTTCTGTTGTGATACCTGTACCTCCATCACCTAATTGAATGGATTGATCCACCGGGCCCAGAGCTTTAGTTGAGTCGCTCGTATGAAAATAATCCTGGAATTTGTAATCGCCGGTTGGAAACTTAAGTCCTAAACCAACCTGCACATTTCCTTTATGAGGATTGGCCGGATTCCATAACCAGCTATAAACCGCAAACCGGATATCCCCAATCCCAAAGGAATGGGTAATAAACCTTCCTACGTTGTGATGTTCGTATAATGATGAACGTGAATTTGATATAATAGGAACGTCCATAAAAACAGACCATCTTTCATTTAAGTTTCGGGTGAGTGACAAATCCATTGTATAGCCATGATTGATTACTTCGGTCCCTTGTGCCTGGCGCTGCTTTTGTTGAGTTGTTCCTATAAAATCTTCGTAAGAATCGTAGTAACGGTTATTCACAGCAAATAACCATTTAGCCGCTGTATCACCAGATTGATGCATATCACAGACCATGCCACCCGCACTCCGAATAGCGATGCAACCCTGTGCGTTTGATTTACTAACTGATATACAGAGAGCAATAAAAAATATAATTGGTAAATAGACTGACCTTTTCATAAATAGTTTTTTATTTAATTCCTTAACAAATTATAAGTCATCATTCGTTGCTGGAATTAATAATTAGAGTTAAAAATTTGAATGGAAATTTTCTGATTGGTATTGCAAATAATGATATTCGCCGTATTCAAATAATACAAACCTTATAATTACTGCAGTAATATTTAATTAACGAATATGAGGCTAAGAAACGCAGGAGATGTTCATTAAACAATAATAAATCTCTTATCATTAAAACAGAAACAGTCAGATTATTGAGCAGCTTTGCGCAGGTAATGGCCTATGAAATCATAGTATCCGGAGGTTGACCGGGAATAATGTGAGGAGTAGAAATGATATCAGCAGATCCTGCAATATGCCAGCAATTCTGATTTAATATAAACGGAGGCATGATATTCATTCCAAACGAAGAATCATTATATACATTCTGGAGATTCTTGAAAAATGAATTTGAGCTATCAGATTTTTTAGAATTAACATTCCGTGTTAGATCATTGATCAATTTAAAAAAATCATTTTTAGCAGTTTCCAATCGCATCTTATTCGAATTGGGAATGCACATCAGGTAAAGAGTATCATTCGAAAGTTTACGCTTTACATATTTATAAATGGTACCGTTCAATTTTATTTCTCCATCATAGCGCTGGTAAGAGGTCCAACTGGTTTGATAGGGAAGATGTATTGGAATTTTCAATTCCATCAGCTGCGATTCGTCGTAAGAATTGTTGTCAATAAGCGCTTCTAAATTCTTATTTGTTTTATGCTGCAGGTAATCATAATACAACCGGTATCCAAACCAATTGAATGAAAATAATATGAGGAAAAATATGGCAGTTACTTGTTTCAAATCGCAGTATAAAAATAATTAAGCGTGTAAATGTATAAAATCTATTGCAATAAAATTACCCTTTTTTCAAACAATATTTATTCTATCAATTATGAGCTTTTTAGGAAGATCAGAACAAAAATTTCTATACCAATTTAAAACTTAGTGCTGCAAATTCTTCCACACTCAGGGTTTCAGCACGACGATCAAAGAAGGCATCTTCCAGATCTTCTTTTGCAATCATGCTTTTCAAGCCATTGCGAAGCGTTTTGCGCCGTTGATTAAATGCAGTTTTTATCAAAACCCAAAATGCTCTTTCATTTTTTATGGGCAAATAGTTTTCGCGTCTTCTTAACCTAATGACACCACTTTGCACTTTTGGTTGTGGAATAAAACTTTCATTTCCAACAGAAAATAAATATTCCACGTGATAATAGTATTGTACAAGCACACTTAATACACCATATATCTTATTGCCTTCTTTCGATGCAACCCTTTCTGCTACTTCTTTCTGGAACATCCCGATCACTACAGGAACATATTCTTTCCACTCCAGAACTTTAAATAAAATTTGGGTAGAAATGTTATAAGGAAAATTTCCAATCACTGTAAAAGGATCATCAAACGGACGATCAATATTCAAAAAACTTTTATGGATCAAGTCATTTTTTAAAGAAGGGAATTTTTTTAAAAGAAAATTTACTTTTTCTTCATCCAACTCTACCGCTTTGAAATGTATGTCGGGAATATTTACTAAATGTTTGGTAAGCGCGCCGCCGCCAGGCCCTACCTCCAGCAAATTTTTAAAAGAATCCAGCTTCAAAGCCTCAATGATCTTTTCTACAATTCTTTCATCTTTTAAGAAATGCTGCCCAAGAGATTTTTTAAGTGTGTGCATCGGATGCAAATTAGGGATAAGTTTATTAGCTAATTAGTTTATTAGCAATTATGTTTCTTCATTATTTGTTGGTTTACTGAATCCATCTGTCATTTCTTTTTTATTCCTTATTTTTCATTCCTATTATGATCTATTCCACCAAAGGCATTGTGTTGCGTGCCATCAAATATGGAGAAACAAGTGTGATCTCTTCCGTTTTTACTGAATTGTTCGGTATCCAATCTTATTTGGTAAATGGCGTGCGCACTTCAGGAAAAACTTCCAAAGCGCATTTTTTTCAGCCTTCTTCTATTTTGGAAATGCAAGTCTATCATAATGAATTAAAAAACCTGCAACGGATAAAAGATTTAAAATGGGATGTTCTTTATAAAAATATTTTTAGCGATGTAACCAAAAACGCTGTCGCTCTTTTTATGGTCGAACTTTTACATAAAATTTTAAAACAACCGGAAACCAATGAAGACCTTTTTCACTTTTGTGAAGATGCATTTCTTCAATTAGATATTTCTGATAAGGAGGTAACAGCCAATTTACCGATCTATTTTTCTTTACAACTTGCTCCTTTCTTAGGATTCCGGTTACAAAATAATTATTCTGAAAAAAAAAGTTTTTTTAATTTACAGGAAGGAAATTTTTCTGAAGAAAATGCAAATGCAAACGAACTCTTAAATAGAGAAATCAGTTTTTATATTTCCGAATTATTAAAAGCAATTCACCCGCAGGATCTGAGAGAAATAAAGATCAACAGAAATACCCGCGTCCGCATTTTAAAAATCATGGAAAACTTTTATGCATGGCATATCCCGGAGTTTGGAAGCATGAAAACGTTACAAATTTTATCAGAAATATTAAGTTAACCCAATAGAAAAATTGGGTTTATTGCAAATGATTTTATTAAAAGATGGTTGTCAGTATCTGCAGATAGCTTTTGGTTTTTGTTATGAATCTTGCAAAATAAAAAAAGGAATCTCCATTTTTTGTTCCTTTACTGTTCGGGATATTTCAATAATTATAATAACTTACTGATTTTTGAATCAGCATTTATTTTTCCTCCTTCTACATTTTCTATTAAAATTACTCCGGGCTTTTTCCCTTTTGCAAAACTTCCTAAGGTTTGATCCATTTGCAAAGCTCTTGCACCATTAATAGTAGCCCATTGAAGAAATGTTTCAGTTTTTATTTCAGTAAAAAATTTTATAATAGTTTTTATTTCTTCCAAAATATTTAATTGATGATTGGAAGCAAGACTGTCGGTTCCTAAAATAACTTTGACATCATTTTTCAAAAACAAATCAATTGCGGGCAATTTATTTTCAATAAAAAGGTTTGCATTAGGGCAAAGGCAAAATGATACCAGTTGATTTTTATTTTTATGATTTTTTATAAAATCAATATCTTCCTGCGTGGTAAAAGTATTATGCACTAAAATGACGGAAGTGGCAGAATTAAATTTTGTAAAATAACTTTCCACGCTTCTTGTTTTTTTTGGATGATAAAAAGAATTGTCAATCTTCATCATCTCATACATTTTGATAAATTCTCCTTTGCCTTCCATAAAAAATAAATCTTCATCGGCAGTTTCCTGGTTATGAATGGTTACGGTTTTACCTGCGAAAAAAGGAATCATTTTTTCCCATAGATTTTCAGAAACTGAATAAGGCGCATGTGGAACCATGGAAGCATTCAAATTATTTTTTACAAAATCATCATAGATAATTTTGCTTTTTTCAAAACGTAAAGAAGCGATAGCAGGAAGCCATCCGCTTATTTCGATAAAATTATACCAGGAAAGATTTCGTTTTATTTTTTGCGCAGCAGACAAAGAATTATTACATATATCGCCCACAGCTACAATTCCGTTTTGCAACATTTCATTTTCCGCATTTTCGATGGCAATTAATATTTCATCTTCTGCAAAATGCCTGTCTAAAACTACCCGGAATACAAAATCAATTAACCCTGTTTTTTCGGCAATCCTGTTTTTAAGATGCGAAAGTTCCAGGTGGCAATGTGCATTTATGAATCCGGGAGAAATGATTCCTTGGAAATATTCAATCTCCTCTCCTGCTTCCTTTTCATCCACTATGTTAATTATATTCCCATTCACATCAGTTATTAATACACTTCCTTCGGTTAAAAGATTTTCGCCGTCAAATAAATAATCACCTTTAAATTTTCGATATTGCATGTAAAACGGATTAGATTAATTTTGCCACAATGATCAAATATACAGGGTAATTTTTTCTACAATAACTGATACATAATTTACCCAATTACATTTTAAAATAAATTTTGGAACAATAATATGCTGGACAAACTGGAAGCTATCAAAGCAAGATTTGAAGAACTGGGTGTCGCGCTTTCCAATCCGGAAATAGTAAGCGACAATAAAAAATACAAACAGTTGAGCAAGGAATACCGCAACCTTGAAAAGATTGTATTTGTACGGAATAAATATGCTAAAACACTTGATGACATTGATTTTAACAAAGAGGTACTCAATAGTGATGACGAAGAAATGCGGGAAATGGCTAAAGTAGAATTACCACAACTGATACACGAAAAAGAGAATTATGAAAAGTCGATCAGGAATATGCTGATTCCAAAAGATCCGCAGGATGAAAAAAATTGTATTCTCGAAATAAGAGCAGGAACAGGTGGAGACGAAGCATCTCTTTTTGCCGGAAACCTGATGCGGATGTATTTAAAATTTTGTGAGTCAAAAGGCTGGAAAACTGCTTTACTCAGCGAAAGCGAAGGAACTGTAGGGGGCTATAAAGAAGTGCAAATAGAAGTTAGTGGTGAAGATGTTTATGGTACTTTAAAATTTGAAAGTGGCGTGCATCGGGTACAACGGGTGCCTGATACTGAGGCCAGTGGCAGGGTACACACGAGCGCGGCTACAGTAGCTGTGATGCCCGAAGCAGAAGAAGTAGATGTGGAAGTAAGAGAAAGCGATGTAAAAATGGAGACGTCACGAAGTGGGGGCGCAGGCGGACAAAATGTAAATAAAGTAGAAACTAAAGTAATGCTGACACATATTCCCACAGGATTGGTAATAGTATGCCAGACAGAAAGAAGTCAATTAGGAAATCGCGAAAAAGCAATGCAGATGTTACGCACGAAACTTTACGAAGAAGAAGTCCGCAAACAGGAAGAAGAAATATCCCGCCATCGAAAAAGCCTGGTAAGTTCCGGCGATCGTTCTGCCAAAATAAGAACTTATAATTACCCACAGGGGAGAGTGACAGACCATCGTATTGGATTAACGGTGTATAATTTAGAAGATGTATTAAACGGTAATTTGCAGGAATTTATAGATGCATTACAATTTGCTGAAAATTCAGAAAAATTAGCTAATCAATAAAAAATATTTTCAAAATAAATCTTTAGTCAGTAAAATGTCATTTTCAATTGATTATAGAAACTTTAATAAAATAATCATGTCTTCTTAAAACTTTCTTAACATAAACAATATTACTTTTGGCATGGGATTTGAAATATTAGAATCAACAACATTAAATTTCAATTTTCTCATAAGCAGTTAGTTTTGGTAAACGGCCCCTGTTTCTACAGGGGCCTTCTTTTTTTATTACATTGTGTAAAATAAATTTTTTGTTAAGGCAAAATCATCAATTTGGTAAAATACAATACCTAAAAATCAATGTAATTACCTTCGTTAAATAAATCATTTATAATTTTTCAGAAGCATCACATGAGCGGTAATAAAACTCAAATTTTTCAGACCAACAAGCCTACCAGGTGGAGAAGGGTAAAGTGGACAGGGCGTGTCATAGTCTTAATTAGTATTTTTTTTATAGTTGTTTTGGGAATTGCTTTGTATAGCGGTTCATTACCCAATATTCCCAACATGGAAGCAAAAGCCAGGGAATACCAGACTGCGCTTGATCCATCAAATCCACTGATTTTAAAAAACAGGCAAAATACAAAATACAAGGGTTTTAAAAGCTTTCTTTTTAAAAAATTAAAGGCAGATTCATTAAATAAAATTAAGAACCCCGGCGCATCAAAGGCAGATTCTCTTTCACTGATACGTGCGGTATTTTATACACCCTGGAATGCTTCTGTTGCTCTGCCCGATCTTGAAAATAATGCTGATAAGATCAACACTATTTTCCCGGAATGGTTTTTTATAGATACGGTAACACATCGTCTTCAAACAAGAATAGACAGTGCCGGGCTTGCTTTAATGCGACAAAAAAAACTTCGCATTATGCCAATTCTTACCAATTTTAATAGCTCTAAAAGTGATTTCGATGGCAAACTATTGAATTATATTTTGAATGATACTATTGCAAGAAATCATTTTATAAAACAGATAGCAGACACACTTTCTTTTTATCACCTGGATGGGATCAATGTGGATTTTGAAGAGCTCACAGAAAAAACCAATGATCCTCTTACCTCTTTTCAAAAGAAATTATATGAAACCCTGCATGCAAGGAATATGCTCGTTACGATGGATGTGGAACCAAAAAATAACGATTATGATTATACGAAATTATCCGACTATAATGACTATATTGTATTAATGGCTTATGATGAATATAATAGTTCAACAGGGGCTGGTCCGATAAGTGCACAAAAATGGATAGAAGATGCCGTATCATGGACTGCAGATAGAATTGATCCTTCAAAAATAATCGTTGGTGTCGCAGGGTTTGGGTATAGCTGGAGTGACGGGAAAATAGATTCTTTACCGCTGACTTATAACTCCGCAATCAATAAAGCGCAATCTATCAATGCTAAAATCATTTATGATGACGATTCCTACAATCTTCATTATAATTATGTAACAGAAGATTCGGAAGATTCAACTGATAAGATCCAACATGAAGTTTGGTTCACCGACGCAGCTACTATTTTTAATATTTTGAGGTTCAGCGATGAATTTCCTACTGCCGGTACAGCTCTCTGGCGTCTTGGAAGTGAGGACCCGCGCATGTGGAAATATTATAACCGTAGTTTAAGTAATGCATCCCTGCAAAAAAACCCTTTTAATTTTGATTCTCTCAAAACGATGCCAATCCTGAAGAACAACGTTGGATTTGTAGGAGAAGGCGAAGTGCTTGACATTCTTTATTCTCCTCAACCCGGAAAAGTTAGTCTTGAAATAGACAGTTCAGAACAATTAATCGCAGAACAAAACTATATCCAGCTTCCTTCGGGATATGTGATCAAAAGATTCGCTGAAGATACCACTGTAGGCAAAGGACATAAATTGATCTTAACTTTTGATGATGGCCCCAGCGCTGAATGGACTCCAAAAATACTTGACATACTCGAACGTGAAAAAGTGCCTGCCACTTTTTTTGTGATTGGAATCAATGCAGAACAAAACATCCCACTTTTAAGGAGAGAATATAATAGTGGTTTTGAAATAGGCAATCACACATTTACACATCACAATATAGCTGAGATGAGTTTATCAAGAGCCGAACTTGAAATGAAACTTACAAGGCTATTAATAGAAAGTGTGACTGGGCATTCCACTATTTTATTCAGAGCGCCCTACAATGCTGACTCTGAACCCGAGACTTATGATGAACTGGCACCAATACAAAGAAGCCGCGAGGAAAATTATTTAACCATCAATGAAAGCATTGACCCAAATGATTGGGCGCCAGGTGTTTCGGCAGACAGTATTGTTCAGAGAGTGATCAACCAGGAAGCATCAACCAACGCAAGTATTATTTTATTGCACGATGCAGGTGGGGAGACACGCCAGGCTACAGTAGAAGCTCTTCCCCGCATTATTGATTATTTTAAGAAAAGAGGGTATGTATTTGCTTCCGTTTCCGACCTTATGCACAAAACAAGAGATGAGGTAATGCCAAGGGTTGCAGATTCACGTGACAGATGGACAAGAAGATTTAATTTCTTTCTTGCAGAAACAACCTATTGGAGCGGGCAAATAGTATTTACTTTATTTATCATCGGCATATTATTGTCTGTCCTACGCATTATCGCTATGGCTATATTAGCAAGTATTCAAAAGAGAAAAGATAAAAAATCTGAGTCGGATATTTTTCCGGCATTTCTCCTTGGTAAAAAGAATCAATATCCTTTGGTAAGTATAATTGTACCGGCATATAATGAAGAAATAAATGCCATAAGAACTGTAAATAGCCTACTGGCGCAGGATTACCCGGAAATGGAAATTATTTTTGTCGATGACGGTAGTAACGATAATACTTTTTTGAAGGTAAGCGATACTTATAAAGACAATTCCATTGTCCAGGTTTACACCAAAATAAATGGCGGAAAAGCCTCTGCATTAAATTTCGGTATTCAAAAGTCAAATTCAGAATTCGTGGTGTGTATTGATGCAGATACACAACTTAAATCTGACGCGGTAACCCTGCTAATGATAAAATTTGATAACGAAAATATAGGGGCTGTTGCAGGAAATGTAAAAGTGGGTAATGAAGTAAATATGATCACGCGCTGGCAAAGCATTGAATACATCACTTCTCAAAACTTTGACAGGCGTGCATTTGATCTTTTAAATTGTATCACCGTAATACCCGGAGCCATCGGGGCTTTCAGAAAAGATGCTATATTGATTGCGGGTGGATTTACGATTGATACTCTTGCAGAAGATTGCGATCTTACCATGCGTCTCCTGCGCAATGGATATGTTGTGAGAAATTGTATAGAAGCTATTTCTTATACGGAAGCACCCGAAACATTCCGCCAGTTTTTAAAACAAAGATTCCGCTGGAGCTTTGGCGTAATGCAATGTTTCTGGAAACACCGCGATACTATTTTCAATCCAAAATATAAAAATTTTGGAATGATAGCCATGCCTAACATTTTCGTTTATCAAATCTTAATACCCATTCTGGCACCGTTGGCAGATTTTATCCTGGTATTCAGTTTATTGATGGCCTCTCTCGGAATAGTAGTAGCCAGCATCCCACATATTATTTTATATTACATCATTTTTACTTTGGTGGATATCGCCGGCGCTGGCCTGGCATTCGCTTACGAAAAAGAAAATCCTTTAAAACTGATCTGGATGATCCCTCAACGATTAATGTATCGTCAGATGATGTATTATATTTTAATAAAGTCAATCAATAAAGCCATTAAAGGGGAAATGCAGGGCTGGGGCACCTTAAGGAGAACAGGAAGTGTGAAAGAAGTATCAGTTAACCAGGAATAAAAAATGTCAGGAATCAATTTTCCCCTGGAATAAAATAATTCCTGTATAAATCGAAAACATATTGTTTCATTGGGAAAAACGAGATTAATGAGTTGCAGTAAATAAATAATTTTGATTTGATTTTTAATAAGTCTAAGCCTGCATTTGATCCCCGGTAAGTTTTAGACTCAACATTACCTGTCTAGCAATTTATTCAATCCTTCTTTTTCAAATAAAATACGTCCCAGTTTTAGGTCGCCCCAGCCTTCTTTTAATTTGTAAGTAAATGCCGGATTATTATCTTTCATCTCGCATTCAATAAAACAGGTAGTTATTTGATGGTTCCTGATTTCTTCAAGGTCTTTTAACTGGTGCAGATGCGTTGAAATTAAAAATAAGGATTTCGGAAACCGGGTAAGTCCTTTTATAGTGGCAGTGCTAATTTCCAATGCATCTTCAATATTGGTTCCTCTAAACAATTCATCAAAAACGGCAAAGCACCTCGTATCTTTTCCAGCTTCTGTCACCACATTTTTTAATGTTATAATTTCCGACATAAAATGGCTATAACCACTTACAATACTGTCGGTAAGATTAATGGCAACCGAAATGGTTTTAAAATAGGGCATGACTGCTTTTGAAGCAGGCACCGCAAGACCCGTATGAGCAAGATATACACACAAGCTTACCGCTTTTAATAAAGTAGATTTACCAGACATATTCGGACCGGTTAAAAGAATTACCTGGCGATGTGCAACAAAATCGTTCTTCACAGGATTTTTCAAAACAGGGTGATAAAAACCCTCAAGCGAAAAATGGTCTTCATCAAAATCCGGAAACACAAATCCGTGCGAGGCGATACCAGTACTGATAGAAAGGTAGGCTTCAAATAAAAACCATCGTTTCCAAAAAGCGGCTGCTTCACCATTACCGGTTTTTTTTATAATGATCATCATCAGCTCAACCATGTGCCTGATGCGGAATTTATTTTTATTGAAAGCGGTTTGGTAACGCTCAAGGTCAAACGAAGCAAAGAAAATTTTTATTTCTTCTAATTCTGCTGCGTAATCTGCGGGGAAAGAACTGGTATCAATCTTAGATAAATAACCTGTGTTAATTGAATAAAAAAGACGAACCAACAATATTAGTTTCCCTCTCTTTTTTTCCCTTTCCTTGTCGGAAAATATAAATCTTTTTCTTAAGCTTTTAATAGATACAGACCCTACAAAAATAGTTTCGAGAAAGTCATATATCTCTGATAAATCAAACCGGTAATAGGAGTAATCTTTTAAAATTTCGTGGTTCGCCAAAAAACCTTTTAACAACTGCTGTCGCTTGAGTATTTCTTCTTTTGAATCAAGTGTTTTTGTGAGTATTTCTTTTATTTCTTTCCCTGAATAATTATTATTGGTAAAATCAAATAATGGCTTTATCTCATCCTCTATATGTAAGTCCTGTATATTGATCATTCGCTGAAGGTATATTTGATATTTGTTGGCAAAAGGAAATCAATTGTCAAAGTAAAACAATTTAGTTAAAGAAATTTTTTCAGTAACCAAACATATAACCGGGATTTCTATTTTTTTTATAAAGTATAATATCCGAATGCTTACGCAAATAATTTATCTTTCTTTGCATTATAAAATTCATGGAAAAATCGCAGCAAATACGATATTTTTTTTTCAGCCAATACCTTGCTGATGGAATCAGGATCACTCTTGAGATTGTAATACCTGCTTTTGTTTTTTCTTTACTTGGTGATATGGAAACAGGGCTGGCTCTCTCTTTAGGCGCATTGTGTGTAAGCTCCAGCGATGGACCAGGGCCCGTTGTACATAAAAGAAACGGGATGTTGTATTGTAATATTTTCATTTTTATCAGCGCGCTCCTTACGGGATGGCTTAATCATAATATGCTGTTGCTGGGAATCCTCATTTTAGTCTCTTCCTTTTTTTTCACTATGTTTTCGGTATATGGCAGCAGGGCAAACTTTATTGGATTTGCTGCTTTGCTTATTATGGTTCTTCAGATGACAGAGGTGATTCCCTATCAGAAGGTGTTTACAGAAAGTTTATTAATATTATGTGGCGGTGTGTGGTATATGGTGATCGCCTTAGTACTTTATCGTATAGCTCCGCATCGTGCAGCACAGCGTGCTCTCGGTGATTGTATTCATGAAACTGCACAATATTTACTCATCAAATCTGAAATGTACAATCCGCAATCAGACCTGGAAGAACAATATCGCAAATTAATAGAGCAACAGATAGTAGTAAACGAAAAACAAAACGAGGTAAGGGAATTGTTATTCAAAAACCGTGCGTTGCTAAAAGAATCTACCCGCATTGGAAGATTGCTGGTTCTCACTTTTGTAGATGTGGTAGATCTGTTTGAGCATATCATGGCCACCTGGTACGATTATTCTTCATTAAGAAATAAATATGCTTCTACAGGTATTTTGGAAGAAGTGTCAATTATTATCAAAAATCTCGCTCATGAAATGAACAACATGGGCGAAGCCATTCTGGCAGGTAAGCACTATAAAAAAGAATTGAATCTTATAAATGAATTGGAAATTATCAGGAATAAAATTGACAGCCTTTCTAACCAGGGAAGCTCCATAATGCTCAAAAAAATATTGGTAAATCTGCGCAATCTTGGAGAAAATGTAGAGGAGATTTCAAAATACTTTAATGAAGATGTTTCTGCAAAAGGCAATCTCCAAAGCCGAAAGGAGTATTCCCGTTTCGTTACTCACCAAAAAATAAACGGCTCTGTTCTTAGAAACAATCTCACTTTCAACTCTTCAATATTCAGGCATTCTATCCGAATGATGATTGCCTGCGAAGCTGGATTTTTGATTTCTAAATTGTTCCCAAACGGGCATCATAGCTATTGGATAGTGATGACTATTATTATTATTTTAAAGCCTTCTTATAGCCTTACAAAGAAAAAGAATTCTGACAGGCTTTTAGGAACGATCGCCGGAGGAATTATTGGTTTATTGCTACTTTTTTTTATCCAGGACAAAACAATATTATTTGGCCTGATCGTATTTTTTATGTTAGGCACTTATACTTTTAAAACGCTTAACTATATAGTAATGGTGATTTTTCTTACGCCATATATTCTTATTCTTTTTCACTTCCTCGGAATGGGCGCCATGAATGTTGCTGGCGAAAGACTTATGGATACAGCGATAGGATCAGCATTGGCATTTTTGGCAAGCTTCTTTTTATTCCCACAATGGGAATCGGAACGATTACAAAATTATATGTCAGATGTTTTAAAAGCCAATATTCATTATTTGTTAAAACTAAAAATTATTTTTTCAGGAAGCAAAATTGCTTCACTCGATTATAAACTGGTACGCAAAGAATTGCTGGTGAGTACTGCTAATCTTGCTGCGGCACTACACCGCATGTTGAGCGAACCTAAAAGTAAACAAAGTCACATCAAAGAGATTTATGAATTTGTAGTTTTGAATAATGTGCTATCCTCAAATATCGCAAGCCTTACCGCTACTACTTACAGAGATGAAAAATACTATCCCAAAGAATTTTTAGGCCCTGTAAATAAATCAATTGCTATTTTAGAAAAAAACCTTCATCAATTAGATACTAATTATTCTCCGGAAATGCAACAAACCAATTTAATATCTTCTCTCAATGATATTAAATCGACCGATATTAATATGAAGGAACAATTAGAATTTATCTATAAAATAACAGGCGATATTGGTAAATTGACCAGCATCATTTCTTCCTGAATTTTTCATCAATTATTTCTTAATATAAAAAGGTTCCTTATAGTTTCCGGATTTTCTATTTTGTTTTTAAAATGAAAATTAGAAATTTATCTTTTTTGTTTGTTTACTGAGGACTCAAAAATGGATATCCGCATGTGAAATTTTTTGTTACTTAACAAAATATTGTATTGGTAATGCAATGGAATGACAAAAACTTTTCGTCGAATAATGACCTTCGTTTTTATAAAAATTATTCAGTAAATAAAATCACATCACAATAACCTGGAGAAAAAATGGAAGAAAAGCAAAAAGAAAAATCATCGCACATCCTTAATACTTCATCTAATTTATTAGGCATTTGTTTTATTGTGCTCACCTCATTTAAGCTTTTGAATCTGGATGGTAAAACGCTTATTGACGAATTCACCGCAGTTGCCATCTTCATGTTTATGGTAAGCAGCGTTCTTTCATTTCTTTCTCTCAGAAGCAAAAACGGGAAGAGCGGGCGTTATGAAAAGACTGCGGATATTATTTTTCCACTTGGCCTTTTCTCTTTATTTATTATTACAATGTTTGTAACATTTAATATAATGAAATAAAAAAGCTATGATAATCTTAATATCAAAATTTTAATTCCGATCATATTAATACCGCAAATGCCTTGGGTTACAATAAGAAAGCCTATCGTAATTAATAAATTAAAACAGAAAAAGGAATTACTTCTTTATTCAAAAGAAAACTAAGTTTTAAATCAGATAACAATAAGATAACGAGTCTCTACTGGTACAAAATAAAAAAGGCTATCGAATTGATAACCTTATAAAAATTGAAGGGCCTTTAGTTGATTAATGATAGCCTACCATGTTGGAATTGGCTTTACAACCAAATTTAGAAGAGGTGCAGGAGCTGAAAGCAACAGCCAGTGTAAAAGCTACCAACATGATTACAAAGATCTTTTTCATTTTTAAATTCTTTTTTGTGGTTAAATGAGATAAATTTTACCAGGGACGATACCGTTGGTACAAATTGAATTCTTCAAAAAAGGGATTGGAAAAATGAGAGAAGACAAATTAACAAAAATTAATTGAAGAATGCAAGCCCAACAGCAAAATTTTTTTCTGTTCATTATTACACTTATGCTATCTGGCGCATTTTCAAGTCGGGTAGATCAGATGCCAAACAGGCATACAGCAATCTAAAATGCATTCGGCTTTTCTTTATCTGCTTTTTTTTAATCTTAAAAAAATACTTTTAAAAAATAATAATTCTATATCATAATAGAACCCTGTTAAAATAATTAATGCAACCCTGGCCAGAAATATTATTTCTCCTTTTCTTCGCTTCATTTATTGGCACCTTAATAGGATTAGAAAGAGAAAGAAAAGACCGGACGGCAGGAATGCGTACACGCATGATGGTTAGCCTTGGCTCTGCATTGATAATGATGGTATCCTCATTGGTTTTATGGATGTATTAGGCGGAGATCATATTGTTCTCGATCCTTCAAGAGTAGCAGCACTGGTAATAAGTTGTATTGGTTTTATTGGAGCGGGTACAATTTTATTTTAAAGCAGGGCAGAATACGTGGGCTCACTACCGCTTCTGGCTTATAGACCGTAGCCGCCATAGGATTGGCAACAGGTGGCGGAATGTATTTTGCAGCAGGTGCCACTACTTTGTTTGCATTAATTATTCTATGGGCGCTTCAACCTCTGGAGAAAAGAATTACACAAAGGTTCAAACAAAAAACATTGAGCATCGAAGCACACGGGACTTTAGAAGCCCGTTTCAAAAAAAAGATTCCACTTATTTTTCTATATTATATTTTTCTCTTCTCGATTGGATATACAGGATTACGTGAATCGCAATAAGAATTTCACATACAATTTCTTTTACAATCATAGGTTAGAATTTTGAAATAGGTTAACAATAGAAAAGAAACGTTTATGAATTCATTTTATTTTGCAAAGAGTAAAAATGTAAAAGCCTGCAGATATATTCTGCAGGCTTTTACATTTTTTTTAAAGAAGTTATTTCAAATTTATAGTTATTCCTCCCTGAAAATTGATAGAACTAAGATCATTATATCCAAACTTATTGTAAGGAGCATAATCATAAGTAGCGCCCAAATTAAATCCGGAAGAACTGAATTTAGTAAAAGGTATTAATAGTCCAATACCTCCTTGCGCACGAAATTTCACATTAGTCTGTCCACTGCCAAATTCGCCAAGGTATTGATTGAAATCAATAACATTTGCCCCGGCGCCCACTGAAATATATGGCTTTAAAAATGACGTGGAAAGAGGAAAATATTTTGCTTTTAATAATACCGGTGTTGTTTGAATGGAATTAGTCAATACTGCAGATACAGTTTGAGATTTTCCAATATTATAAAGTGCTCTTGGATACTTCTGATAATAGTCCTGGAAGCCAAAATCCAGTCCAGCCGATATTTTATCGCTGAAAGAATACATAAGTGCGCCCATAAAGCCACGCGGCGAATTATCGTTTATGAGATCAGATTTGAATCCCGATACCGGCAAACTATAATTATAATTCAGATCAAGTTTAAAAGTTCCTTGTTGCGCGGAGGCTGTCTGGGTTATCAGAAAGATGCCCAAAGCAGCAAATATTATTTTAATCTTTTTCATTTTCAAAAATTTTAATTTGTCTTTAAATAAGGTGATTGATCAAATAAAGCTTTGACCTGGCTGTCTGCAACGCTTGCATCAAATATCCCTGAACCACGTATCAATCCTGTCCAAATTACATTGATCTTTTTGTCAGCAGCTGCATTTTTCAAATCAAGAATATCTACAGATATGGCGCCTTCACTTACCTGGTAAACACTGTAAGCATAAGGTATATAATATCCATAGCCAGGGTATCCCCAATAATATGGATCCCAATAACCTCCATAATAATCCCAATAATCGCCATAACTGATAACTCCGGTAGATGTGCTGATAATATCATTTACATCTACCCCCAGATCAGGATTTTGTTTGTTAGAAACCAAAGTATATCCGGCAAGCTCCATATATTTTGTTACTGCATTTAAATATGCTGTATCTATATCTGTCAATTGTTTGGTAGCAATGCCGTTTTGAATAACTGCTACCGAATCAGAAATACTGAATGTTTTATAATTAGCAAAATTGACAGCAGAATCATAGTCGGTAATATAAATCCTGGATTCATCAGTGCTTAAATTATCGAGCGGCTGTTTGGTACATCCCGTATATAAAAGGGATATTCCTGCTAAAGCCGAAAGCATAAAAAATATTCGTTTCATAGTTTTCGTTTTTATAGTTAATTAATATAATTTTTGTTTATAATAATTTTAATTGACCTAATACAAAGTCAATGCCTAAAAGGCTTTTAGAGCATATTATCTTCATTAAGATTATACTTAAGAAGGAATTTATGAAATCTTTATAGAAAATGTTAAGGATAAATAAAAGGAATTAAAAAATTAATTTATTTGTGAGTTTGCTTATAAGTTAATTAGTAATTCTGTTGATAAT
>JGI20206J14855_1000231_pt1 | contig 20675 bp, 22 predicted proteins | sample NGESurdeep092012_6_FD_14855 | JGI IMG/M metagenome (IMG submission 14855) | reverse complement strand
AGAAGTAGCAACTCTCAATAAAAATAATATCCGTTTGCATGTGATCGGAAATATAAATATGCTTCCTCCTAATGCACGCCGCGAATTAGAAGAGGCCTGCAAAGATACCCAAAGAAATACTGGCCTCAATCTTATCATGGCGCTTAGCTATAGCAGCCGTTGGGAAATTATAAATGCTGTAAAAAATATTGGCGCCGAAATTAAAAAAGGGAAACTGAACCTGGAGGAAATTACAGGAGATGTTTTTAATCAGTATCTATGCACTGCAGGTTTTCCCGATCCCGAACTGATGATAAGAACCAGTGGCGAATACAGGGTTAGTAATTTTTTATTATATCAACTTGCTTATTCTGAATTATATTTCACGGAGACCTTGTGGCCCGATTTCAGGAAAGAAAACCTATACGAGGCGCTTTTAGATTATCAAAACCGCGAAAGAAGATTTGGGAAAACCAGCGAACAACTCTGAAAAGTAAAACTGGTAAACAGCAAATACCAAACAGCAACCAGTTTTGTGGGTGATTTAACAAAAACTTTTAATTATTGAAATTAACTTGCCGCCCTTATTAAAAACGTTTGAATGCCTAAGATCTACAAGATCCTACTCTTGATAGCTATTGCTATTACTACCACAACTATTGCATCTGCACAGCTTGTTAAGGATTCTGTACCTACGGTATCTTTAAAAACAGATTCAATTCCCAGTTCCGTAAATGTGGCGTTGGAGAATGTTTTAAATTCAAAAGCTCCCAAAAAATATACTTTATCTCATATCACAGTTACTGGTACTACTTTTGATCCCAACCTCATCATTTCTATTACAGGCCTTGCTATTGGTGACAAAATCACATTACCTGGCAGCGATGATTTTTCGAATGCCATAATTAACCTTTGGAAACAAAATCTCGTTTCTAATGTGGAAATTTATTTAACACAACTTACCGGCGATGATCTTTCTATAGAAATTCATATTACTGACAGACCTATACTTTCTTCTTTCAAGTTTAAAGGTATTAGTAAAAGTGAAGCTGATGATATTACCAAAAAGCTAGACATTAAGAAAGGAAAGCTTACCCGTGTTACTCAAGGTTTTAAAGTATCAGCTACATCAACAATTGATAAGTATTTTGTGGACAAAGGTTTTAGAAATGTAACGGTAGATATTAATGAAATAAAAGATACTAAAGCTGAAAATGCGGTCAGTCTTATTTTCACTATTAATAAAAACGCAAAGGTGCGGATTGATAATGTTTATTTCGCAGGAAATGAAGAGGTATCAGATTCCAAATTGAGAAAGCAAATGAAGGGAACCAAAGAAAAAAGCAGGTTAACTTTATATCCTACTCCTGACCATAATGTTTATGATTCATCCAAAAACAATAGCATTACATTTAACGAATACCTTCATGATAATGGCTACCTGTTTCCATCCAAAACATTGGAACTCGTTGATCCTTATTTCCGTTTTAAATTACTGAACTCTGCAAAATTCAACGAAAAAAAATATCAAGACGACAAGAATAAAATTCTGGATTATTATAATTCACTTGGTTATCGTGATGCTGCTATTGTAGCAGATACGACCTATAATGATGCTAAAGGAGATCTGAATGTAGCTATCAAAGTATCTGAAGGTCATCGCTATTATTTTGGTAAAATTACCTGGAAAGGAAACACCAAATACCCTGATTCAATTTTGAATTTGATATTGAGGATCAAGAAAGGTGATATATATAATGCCCAAACATTAAATAATAGACTGGGGGTTACCCCCTCTCCAGATGGGGGAGATATCTCCAGCCTTTACGAGGATGATGGCTATTTATTTTTTCAGATTCACCCGGTAGAAACAGCCGTTTATAATGATACAATTGACCATGAAATAAGAATTATTGAAGGTCCACAGGCTACCATTGGCAAAGTGGAAATAGCGGGAAATGATAAGACCAAAGAATATGTAATACGCAGGGAATTACGTACTATACCCGGTGAAAAATTTAGCCGGCAAAAGATCATTCGCACCCAGCGTGAACTTGGCGCATTAGGATATTTTGATGCTGAAAAAATTTCTCCGGGCCTTGTGCCTAACCAGTCAGATGGAACAGTGGATATTACCTGGAATCTGGTAGAAAAATCTTCGGATCAACTGGAACTTTCAGCCGGATTTGGTGGAGGTATTGGACTTACAGGTACGCTGGGTGTAACTTTTAATAACTTTTCTATCTATAATATTTTTAAGAAAAAGGCATGGGATCCTTTACCAGTGGGTGACGGACAAAGATTAAGCTTAAGAGGTCAAAGTAATGGAAAACAATTCCGTTCTTATAACTTTTCTTTTACCGAACCATGGCTTGGAGGCAAAAAGAGAGATCCATTTACTATCAGTTATTATAATACAAAATATGCCAATGCATATAATCCAACTACTGGAGTATATGACAAGGATTATGCGGACACCTCTTACATAAAAACTATCGGATTCAGCGTTTCCCTGGGTAAACAATTGAAATGGCCCGATGATTACTTCTCGTTAGTATATCAATTAAATTATCAACAGTATAATCTTAAGAAATATAATATTTTTCCAGGGCTAGTAAATGGAACTTCGAATAATATTAGTTTGAAAATTACTTTTGCGCGTAGTTCTGCCGGATCCAATCCAATCTTCCCGACCTATGGCTCAAATTTTATTTTTAGCACAGAGTTAACTCCTCCCTATTCGCTTTTAAGGAACCAAAGACCTTTAGCGGCAGCCGAACAATATAAATGGATAGAATACCATAAGGAAAGGTTTACTGCTCAATTCTACATTCCTATTGGTCAGGCTCGGGGCACAGATAAGGATAAACAATTTGTATTGTATGGTGCAGCCAAATATGGATTTCTGGGAAAATACTCCGCAACAGCGCCTGAATCGCCTTTTGGTCGTTTCCAGCTTGGTGACGCCGGATTAAGTAATAATTACGGATTACTGGGTTATGATATCATTTCTCAGAGAGGATATCCTGTTTATGAAACTTCTAACCCTAAAGTCAATCCAGACCTCAGCCAGGCAACAGAGTTTTTTACTATATTTAATAAATATACTTTGGAAATGCGGTACCCGTTAAGCACAAGCGCCAGCAGTACTATTTATGGACTGGCATTTTTTGAAGCAGCTAACGGATGGTATAGTTTTCAAAATTATAATCCATTTCAATTACGCAGGTCAGTTGGTCTGGGTATGCGTTTTTTCCTACCAATGTTTGGTTTACTTGGATTTGATTACGGTATTGGTATAGATAGACTTACCCCGGGAGGTGGATTGAAAAGCGCAGGCAAATTCACATTTATGCTTGGTCAGGAACCTGAATAGTATATAGTTAAATGGTTCAATAATTTACATGTCTTTGACAAATCAGATTCATGATTATTTGTTGCTATACTGAGAAAGATCTTTACGAAATAGAATGAAATTTATAAAATAATAAAGTAGTTAAATAATTAAATGAAGGATTAAATCTAATTATATGAAAAAATTACTTTTCACTTTATCGGCATGTTTTGTTTTAGCAGTCAGTAGTTTTGCCCAGCGGTATGCAGTGATTGATTCCAAATATATTCTTAGCAAATTGCCGGATTATAAAGATGCTCAGTTAAAATTAGATCAGTTCAGCAAAATGTGGCAACAGGAGATTGACAGGAAATCTGCGGCTCTAGATAGTATGTATAAAGAATACGATGCTGAAAAGGTAATGCTTAGCGATGATCTGAAGAAAAAAAGAGAAGATCAGCTTTATAATATGGGAAAACAAATCAGTGACCTTCAAAGACAAAGATTTGGATACCAGGGTGATCTTTTCAAAAAACGTGAAGAGCTTATAAAACCAATTCAAGACAGGGTTTATAATGCTATACAAAAATTGGCCGTCGCAAAATTATATGATTTTATTTTGGATAAAAGTGCAGGAATTACCGTTATATTTGCCGACCCAAAACTGGATAAGAGTGATGATGTATTGAAAGAATTGGGTATTAAATAATTGCCAAAGAGAAAACAAGTGCATCCTAAAACAAATTTTTAAACACTTTATAAAAATAAACCTTAAAACAAAAATGAAACAATTTCTTATCATCCTTTTTATTTCCGCAGGAATACTTGGATCTACTAAATCAACCTCCGCCCAAAAGATCGGCTACATAAGTGCTGATGAAATTATTCAGCTAATGCCGGAAGCTGCTGCTGTTCAGAAACAACTCGACCAGTACCAGCAATCATTATATCAAAATGCACAGGATGAACAAACAGCTTTGAATGCTGACATACAAAAATTTATAAAGGATTCTTCAACTATGAGCCCAAGTCTTAAAGAGATAAAAAGAAACGACCTTACGAAGAGAAGTTCGGATCTCCAGGGAGCACAGCAAAGAATCCAAAACGAATTTGAACAGAAGAGACAGGAGCTTTCTGTACCGATACAAAAAAAATTACAGGTAGCTATTGAAGCAGTAGCAAAAGAAAATGGCTATACTTATGTAATGCCAAAAGAAGCGCTTATCGTAATGCCTCCTGCAAATGACATAGGGCCATTAGTAATAAAAAAACTAGGTTTAAAAGAACCGGCAGCTGGCGCTTCTACTCCTAATACTGGAACTGATAAATAATATATCATAAAATAATTTAAACAAGCCATCCTCAATCGGGGTGGCTTGTTTATTTTTGGCAAATGATACATTCTACTCCCATCGGTGTTTTTGATTCCGGCTATGGAGGCCTTACTGTTTTAAAAGAAATCAAAAATCTGCTACCCCAATACGATTTCATATATCTGGGAGACAATGCCAGAACACCTTATGGCACCCGATCCTATGAAACAGTATATCAATATACTTTGCAATCTGTAAAATGGCTGTTTGCACAAAGTTGCCCTTTAGTAATACTTGCCTGCAATACAGCTTCAGCAAAAGCATTGAGAACTATTCAACAAAGATATCTTCCTGAATATGATGCTGAAAAAAGAGTGCTGGGTGTGATAAGGCCCACCGCCGAGATAATTGGGAATTATTCTGCTTCAAAATTCATTGGTATTTTGGGAACTAAAGGAACAGTACAATCGGAATCCTACCTAATTGAAATTGGAAATTTTTTCCCTGGAATAAAAGTCTTTCAGCAAGCCTGCCCCATGTGGGTTCCGATAGTTGAAAACAATGAATACAATTCTGAAGGCGCTGATTATTTTATAAAAAAAGACATCAATATTTTATTAAGCAAATCTCCTGAAATTGATACAGTGTTGCTGGCTTGTACGCATTATCCTTTATTATCAAATAAAATAAAAAAATATTTGCCTGAGAATATAAAAGTTGTTTCGCAAGGGCCGATTGTTGCTAAAAGCCTGGCAGATTATTTAAAACGTCATCCCGGGATCGAAACTCAGTGTAGCAAAAACAGCATGTTGCAATTTTTTACCACTGATTCTACAGATGATTTCGATAAACATTCTGAATTATTTTTTGGCGAAAAGTTAAGTTCAGTTCATGTGGACTTATAGTCGGGCACTTGAGGAAAAGCCGGCTATTAACTATCCGAATCAAGTGGATTAGCGACCAAAAATAATTCACAGTAAAAAATCTAAAATCTTTTCTTACTTTTGCTGCCCTTTCACAACCAGCGGGGATGGTGCCCGGCTGAGGAAATTGAAATAATTTTTATTAAAAGGAAAAACATAAAATAATGCCAGGAAAAAAACGTACTTACCAGCCACATAAGAGGCGTCGCAAAAGTGTACACGGTTTCAGAGAGCGCATGTCAACAGCAAATGGCCGCAAGGTTTTGTCTAGCCGTAGAAGAAAGGGTCGTCATAAATTGACTGTTTCTGATGAACACGGAAGTAAAAAATAAATAATTTTGCTTTAAAAATATTTTAAAATAGCCTCTTTTACCGGGGCTATTTTTTTATTTTATCTTTAATATTATTTCATTTTCAATTCAAATTTTATTTCAGAAAGATTTACTTTAAAAGCGCATGACAGATTAAAAAGCAGGAAGGCTATCCAAAAGCTTTTTAAAGAAGGGAAATCATTTTCGCATTTTCCTTTCAGGGTGTTATTTATAGAAACTGGAAATGAAATATCCTGCCTCCAGGCTGGTTTTACAGTAAGTGCACGCAATTTTAAAAAAGCTGTTGACAGAAACCAGGTAAAAAGACTGATGCGTGAATCATACCGGATACAAAAAAATAATTTGAAAAATATTTTAGAAGAGAATCATAAAAACCTGGCGGTGTTTTTTATTTATACCGGAATTGAATTGCCGAAGTATGACGATGTATTTGATAAAATGGGGAGTGCATTAAAAAGGATTGAAAAGATCTTTCAATTAAAATAAGAATCTCAATTATTTGTTTGTTTGCTGATTGAATGATTTTTCATAAAAACAAATCAGTATAAAGTTTGCCCCCCGGCACCACAGCATATTTATCAAGATCGGTAATTCCCTCCTGTGCCAACACTTTTTCATCAATAAAAGAGTTTCCTGTGCATTCTTCTGATGGTTTCTGCAAAATATAATAAGCGGCATCTGCGATGATTTCCGGAGTGCGACTCATGTTGATCAACGCTTCTCCACCTAACAGATTTCGAACAGCGGCAGTAGCGATAGTCGTTCTCGGCCACAAAGTATTCGCTGCAACATGGTCTTTTTTTAATTCTCCTGATAGTCCTAAAGCAATCATGGTCATATTGTATTTGCTCATCGTGTAAGCAACATGTCCGGTCAGCCATTTTTGATGCAGGTTTATTGGCGGAGATAGGTTTAGAATATGAGCATTGGAGCCTTTTTTCAAATAAGGAATACAGGCTTTACTTACAAAAAAAGTTCCTTTCACGTTAATATCGTACATCAGTCCAAAAGCTTTTTGTTCTGTTTGTTCCACCTGGGTTAATGAAATGGCCGAAGCATTATTTATGAGAATATCAATTCCACCAAAAGTTTCAACCGCTTTTTCTACAGCAGTATTTATTTGATCTTCAAAACGAATATCGCATTGAACGGCCAATGCCTGACCGCCTGCATTTTCTATTTCTTTTGCTGCGCTAAAAATAGTCCCTCCCAATTTTGGGTTTTCTACTGTTGATTTGGCAACCACCACAATGTTGGCACCTTCCTTTGCAAGCCTTATTGCTATTGCTTTACCTATTCCCCGGGAAGCGCCTGTTATAAATACTGTTTTATTTTTGTAATTCATAAAGGAATTTTATTCTAAATATAAATCAAATTGCTTTTAACAAAGGAATAAAATTGAAGCTTATTTAAAATATTTGTGATAAGGTACGTTAGATGTAAAGTGAACTAAGAAATTTTATTTAAAAGAAGAATTTTATAAGATGTTTTAAACAATGCAGATTGTCCTGGTTCAAGTGTAATAACTCCCATTCCGTTATTAAAGGCATCGGGTGTGCCACTGATGTTTTCTATTGCTATACTTCTGCGGTGAGGAGGTGTGTATATCTGCAGGTATGGATAAGATTCATCAGGGAAAAACTGAACTTCAATATTTTTTTCAGCATTTCTTAAAACACAAAGTGGCTGGCATTCCTGCAAATCCAAAGCAAAACAGTTATCTAAAAATGTATCGCCCAGTTTTTCAATAGTAGAAAATTTTGTGTAGGTACTTAATTCTTTTGTAGGGATCAATTCACTGTTAAATTCAACCTTATTTTTAGCCTGAAATTCCAGTTGCAAATCATTAATAGAATCACCTAAGCTAAAATAAGGATGCCAGCCATCCTGCATCGGAATTAAACCTTCGTCTTTATTAATACATTCGGTAGTAACCGTCAATTTATTTTCAGCTTCCAGTTGCCACGTTACTATGCAATCATAATTAAAAGGATAACCGGGGTCTTCTGCCCTGTATTCATATTTCATTGTTACAGAGGCATTCAATTCATTAGCTGTTTCAGAAACTATTTTAAATGCTTTATCGTACAACAAGCCATGCAAAGAGTGTTTGGCGGGTAATGATTTTTGAATAGAATATTCTTTTTTGCCAAAAGTATATTTTCCATTATTCATCCTGCATACAAAGGGCGAAAGTTTACAGCCTTTAAATCCCTTTTCAATAAGATTTTTTTTGAATTCATCGAAAGATTGATAATTGTCTATTACATTGAAATGTTGGTTATTTTCTATTACCACAAATTCATTTAACATGGCGCAGCAGTCTGGCAGAATGCTTGCATAATTATTAGTAATATCATTTTTCAAAATGATTTTTTCAAAACCTGCTTCTGATTTTTTATTGATTGAAAACATAAGTTCGAATGTACACAAATCTTTTTTTAATTGGATTCTAAAATTTTCATCACCATCTTTTCTTCCGGAGAAAGGCCTGCTTTCGCATCATCTTTTTCAATCTTATTTAACTCTTCAATATACTTTTCCAGCTTTTTACTTTCATAAAGAGAAAGTATCAAAGGATGAACATAATATTTTTTACAAACCGTTCTTGTATTTCCTAAATGTTCAGAAACAACATCCAGCGCTTCTACTATTTTCCTTTTGGTTTCTGTTTCTGTATCGCAACATCCTATTGCTTTTAAAGCAAGAAAGGCCTGGACAGTTCCAGCCCATGTTCTGAAGTCTTTTGCCGTAAAATCAGCATGGCTTATTTCGCGTATATAATTATTTACCACTCCTGAATCTATCGAATGATGATTTTCTTCTTCATCATAAAACTGAAATAATTCTTTGCCCGGGACATCCCTGCATTTTTTAATAATGCCTGCAAGTTTTTTACTTTTTAAAGTAATTTCATGTGCTACTCCTTTTTTCCCTTTAAAAGAAAAAGTAATGCCGTTTCCCTTGAATGTTACATGCCTGTCTTTTAAAGTAGTAAGACCAAATGACCCATAAGCTTTTTCATAATAAGAATTTCCGATCCTTATATTCGTGCGCTCCATTAAACTTACAACTGCTGCTAAAACTTTTTTTTCTGATAATTCAGGAATACCAAGATCTTTTTCTAATTGCAAACGTATATCCGGCAACGCTTTCCCAAAGTCGATAAGGTGATAAAATTTAGTATCATTTCTTAAGGAGTTCCAGTTGCGATGATATTTGTATTGCTTTCTATTTTTAGTGTCATATCCTGTTGCCTGTAAATGACCATTTTCTTTTCTGCAAATCCACACTTTTTCCCATGCCGGAGGAATTACAAGGTGTTTTATTCGCAGCAATTCTTCATCATCTTTTATTAATTCATCTTTAAAATAGTATTCAAATTTATTCCCTTTTTTTCTTCTCTCTATTCCCGGCTCTTTATCCGTTACATATACAAGATGGGCTGCTATAGCAGTTTTCTCTTCATCTTTTACAATACTTCTTAATTTTCTTTTTGAGATTTTCGGAAGTTCTTTTGCGACATCACTCATAAAAGTTTTTTTAATTTTTTATACATTTTAGTAATCCACCATTAGCTTAAATAGTTGCACAATCAGATATTCTCAATTCCCTTAATTATTTTAATAAAAATAATAAGAATGTTTCATTTTAAATGCTGAGTAATTTATTCTACAATTTTTTAAAAAAGGCAGGTTTTAAACCTGCCTCAAAGATTAATAATGATTTCTTTATTCATCTGTCTGGTCTGCTTCTAAAAATTTTGGGTCATTACTTACATTTCTTTCTGTGTTTTCATCATTCTTTTTATTTTTTTCTTTTTTATGCTTCCTGCCACCTAATGCGGTAAGTTCGAGTTGAGTATCTGAACCTGCAGAAACACCCAAACTTCTTTCTTCATTGGTTTCTGTTCCCAACTTATTACTTCCCATTGAAGGATTCGTAATGATTTCTTTTTCTGCCATAATTATTTAATTTTAGGTTTATAATTTTTTAATCCAGAAAAATATATGCCAATAAAATTTTAATGACATTTCTTTAGCATATTATGATGTTATTTTACAGATGAATTACCTGGCGCATGCTTTTTTATCTTTTAATTATCCGGATATTTTAACGGGTAATATGATAAGTGATTTTGTAAAAGGAAAAAAGAAGTTGGATTATCCGCTTACTATTCAAAAGGGAATTCAGTTGCATCGTTTTATAGATGCCTTTACTGATAATCATCCGGCTACTGCCAAAGCAAAAGAATTTTTCAGGCCGCAATACCGTTTATATTCAGGCGCTTTTATAGATATTGTTTATGATCATTTCCTGGCCCGGGATCAGAATCAATTTAAAGAATATGAGGGCCTTGAAAATTTTACTTTTATTTCCTATCGCCAACTTGATCAAAAGGTTTTTTATTTCCCTTTACCGTTTGAAAATATGTACCCTTACATGAAAGCACAGAACTGGTTATATAATTACCGATTAAAAGAAGGAATCCATAAAAGCTTTGGCGGCCTCGTTCGCAGGGCAACTTACTTACACGAGTCGGAAATTGCATTTTCAATTTTTAAAGATCATTATAAAGAATTGCAAAATTGTTATGCGGCGTTTTTCCCTGAACTTAAATCTTATACTTTTAAAATATTAGAAACCCTGTTAGCTGAATGAATCCATTTATATTTGCAAATAAAAAAAATTGTATGAAGTATTTTATTGGTATTTTTTTAATTTCATTTTCCCTCGCAGCATCTGCTCAAATGAGTATTCCTGAAATTCCTCCGCTTGATAAATCTCCAATGGATATGAGTTATTATCCCGTAAATTATACATTGCTTAAAATACAAAATAAAATTTCCGGGCTACCGGTAATGAGGGTAATCTACAGCAGACCCCAATTAAATGGCCGCAAAATATTCGGCGGATTGCAGAAGTTTGGAGACGTATGGAGGTTAGGTGCTAATGAGGCCACTGAAATTGATTTTTTTAAAGATGTAAAGATTAATAATACTAAAATTAAGAAAGGGCGTTATACATTATACGCCATTCCTTATCCGGATAAATGGATTTTAATTGTAAATAAAGAAACGGATACCTGGGGGAGTTTTAATTATGATTCTTCGATGGATGTAGTACGGATGGATCTTCCTGTGTCGAAAAATTCCACAACAGAAGACATGACTATTGTTTTTGAAAAAAGTTCCTCCGGAGCAAATATGAATATGTATTGGGATGAGGCGAAAGTTGTGTTGCCGATTGTATTTTAGGTTAATGGTTAAGCCGCTTATTGGTGATTATTCATTCCTGAAAGATATGGCCACGCGGTTGTTGCTCTTCTGTTCATCTAACACCTTATGTTGTTCTGATACCTGATAAGTAAACTTTTAAATAAAAATATTTTGAAACTCGAAACAAAAATGATACATGCCGGATCTGAGCCGGATCCTACAACCGGAGCCATTATGACTCCTATTTATCAAACTTCTACCTTTGTACAGGAAAGTCCGGGAGTACACAAAGGATATGAATATGCAAGAACCCAAAATCCTACCAGGAATGCATTACAGAATGCATTAGCCATAGTTGAAAACGGAAAATTTGGTTTATGCTTTGCCAGCGGTTCTGCTGCAGCCGATGCAGTAATTAAACTTTTAAATCCCGGCGATGAGGTGATTGCTGCCAACGATATGTATGGAGGCACGTATCGTCTTTTTACAAAAATTTTTGAAAAATATGGATTGAAATTTCACTTCATCAACATGCAGGATGCTAATGAAGTTTCAAAATTTATTAATAAAAATACCAAACTCATCTGGACAGAAACACCTACCAATCCGATGATGAATATTACAGATATTGCTGCAGTGGCAGCTATCGCTAAAAAAAATCATGTACTGCTTTGTGTGGACAATACTTTCGCCTCGCCTTATCTGCAAAACCCTTTGGACCAGGGCGCAGATATCGTATTACATTCTGCTACAAAATATATCGGTGGCCATAGTGATTCTGTCCATGGATGTTTGATTGTAAATGATGAAGAACTTAAAAATAAATTGGCGTTTATTCAAAATAGTTGTGGCGCGGTTCCTGGTCCGCAGGATTGTTTTTTAATTTTAAGAGGATTAAAAACGCTTCATGTCCGCATGCAACGACATTGTGAAAACGGGGAAAAGATCGCCAACTGGCTTAGAAACAATCCGAAAGTGAATAAAGTATATTGGTGCGGATTTGAAGATCATCCTAATCATGAAATCGCAAAAAAACAAATGCGCGGATATGGTGGAATGATGAGTTTTACTTTGAAAGGTGATAGCGTAGAAGCAGCAAAGAAAGTTCTTTCGTCAACCAAATTATTTTCACTGGCCGAAAGCCTTGGCGGTGTTGAAAGCCTTATCGGGCATCCCGCCACTATGACTCATGCAAGTATTCCGCGTGAAGAAAGATTGAAAAACGGATTGGTAGATTCTTTAATGAGGCTGAGTGTTGGAATTGAAGATGTGGATGATCTCATTGAGGACTTGAAGAAAGCGATTGAGTAAGATTTTAGATAATTTTTTCGGATTTTAATTCGTAATTTTAAACGTGTTTAAAGTTGTCACATAATCTTAAAAATAAAATTTATGCCATACAATAAAGAAGAGCTTTTCAACCTGCCTGTCTCAGAAAAATATGAACTTGTATTAGAATTATGGGAGAGTATTGATGATGATTTATTAGATGTTACAGAGGAAGAAATTAAGTTTGCAAAAAAACGTTTGCAATTGCATCGTCAGAATCCTTCCGCAGGTATCAGCAGAGAAGAATTGAAGAAGAAAATTTCGGAAAAATATGGATTTTGAAATTATTATTAAACCCGATGCTGAAGTTGATTTAGATGAAGCTGTTCTTTGGTATGAAACTGAATTAGGCGGATTAGGCATCAGGTTTTACAATTGCTTTGAAAATGCGTTAGATAGAATTGTAAAAAATCCGAATGCTTTTATTGAAATTTCACCAGAGATAAGAAGGATAATAATCAAGCAATTTCCTTATAAAGTATTTTATTCAGTTTCCGGAAATAAGATTTTTGTGATTGGAGTAATGCATGCTAAAAGAAGTTCAAGGTTTATTAAACGCCGATTGGAAAGAATATAATACAGATTTTAAATTCAACATTCAAATTATCGCTGTGTTTCATCACTCAAGAAATCCCAAAGAGTGGAAAAGAAGAACATAAACAACCTTAAAAAATTTCTCGATAAAAAAGTAATTCAATTCAATAACCCGGAGTTTATTAAAGACGATCCTGTTTGTATTCCTCATTTATTTTCTAAAAAACAGGATATAGAAATTGCAGGATTTTTTGCCGCCATTTTTGCATGGGGGATCCGCAAAACCATTATCAACAAATGCAAATTGCTTTTGCAATTAATGGATAATGCACCTTATGATTTTTGTGTGAATCATAATGAAATTGATTTAAAAAAATTAGAAAAGTTTTCACATCGCACTTTTAATGATACTGACCTTTTATATTTTATTTCTTTTTTAAAATTCCATTATTCAAAAAACAGATCACTGGAATCTGCATTTTTCAACAATTCAACAATACAGCAATTCAACAATTCCGGAATAGTCGAAAAGTCTCTAAACCACTTCTATCAGTATTTTTTTTCTTTGGAAGATGTACCTCCAAGAACCAAAAAGCATATTGCGTCGCCACAAAAAAATTCAAGTTGCAAAAGGCTAAATATGTATTTAAGGTGGATGGTGCGTAATGATAATAAGGGAGTTGATTTTGGAATCTGGGAAAAGATATCTCCATCTCAATTAATTATTCCTGTGGATGTGCATGTAGCTAGGGTTGCAAAGCGTTTTAATTTATTACAAAGAAAACAGGTAGATTGGTTGGCGGCTTTGGAACTAACCGAAGCTTTAAAAAAATTTGACAAAAGAGATCCGGTAAAATATGATTTTGCGTTATTTGGATTAGGTGTTTTAGAAAAATATTGATCACTGTAAATAAACTTTTATTTAAGATTCCTGTTTTCTTTATAGGTATAAAAACTGAAGGAATATTTTATTACTTTTCTATTAAATTTGATTTAATGCAACCGGAAGACCGACTTTCAATTCCTGATGAAATAATCTCTGTATCCAATTTAGTTCAGGGAACAACTATTGCCAGGATACGTGAACAATTAATTCCTTTGATCAACGAATTAATCAATAAAGATTTTCATGCATTAGTTCAATTACTTTACCGGATAGATGTGGATGAAAAAAAGATAAAAGTGTATTTGAATCAAAACACAAATAAAGACTCTGCTCCGCTTATTGCTGATCTCATCATCGAAAGACAACTACAAAAAATTCAAAGTCGGAAATATTTCAGCAATAGAAATAATCATCAAAGTGAAGAAGAGAAATGGTAATTAAAATTACTTAGAATTAAAAATGCCTTTGAAAAATCAGGAAGCCTTTTTACTATACATCAGTTTTTGTACCGCTTCTTTATTTTCTTTTTCATTTTTTAAATCGAAAGAAGTTCCAAATATCACATCCCAAATGTGTGTGCTCACGCCAAATCCTTTATCATCACTTTTATAATGATGAAGGTGATGATTGCGCCAAACAGGTTTCATCCATTTGAAAGGCGGATTGCAGGCATGGATAGCATAATGCATACTTCCATAAATTAAATAACCCAGCATAAATCCCGGGAAGAACGCCATCACATTTACACTCATTAAAGTATACATCAACAAAAAAATTACGAAGGCAATAAAAAGGCTGGGAACCGGTGGCATAAACAACCTTTGTTTATCACGTGGGAACTCGTGATGGTTACCATGCATTAAATAAATAATTTTTTGCGCGCGTGGATTATCGGTTGCCCAATGAAATACAAAACGATGCATCAGGTATTCAAAAAATGTCCAGAAAAACATACCTGCTAAAAAAAGTAATAATATCCTTAATCCCGGAAAGTCCAAATTATGAAAAACATAATATGGTAAAAGAACAATTAGAGGCAGATACATTCCCCAGATTACGAGTGGATGGGTCTTTGTAAGATATTCAAGGTATTGATTTTTGAATAATTGCGCCTGTCCTTTGTTATGAATTTTCTCGAATTTCATACGCTTTCATTTCTTTTGCAAATTTAAGCTAAAATTGTTCCAGTTTTTTCTCTGCAGATTACATAGTAATTTAATTTTTTCATAAGACAAATCGGGAATAAATGCTTCATAATGTAGAAATTTGGCAACATTATACTTTAATAAACATTAAAGAAAACGAAGGATTGCTTTCTCTTTTTTTTAAATCAGTTACGCTATTGATACTGCTTAAATAATTTAACTTGCAGCCCTATTAAAATATTAATTTAATGAAATTAGTTTCTTACATTAAAGAAGATCATGCACAACTTGCGCTTTTGGTAAATGATTTACTATTTGATACTGATAATTTAAACTCTAATTTGCCGGTAACAATGACCATGTTTCTCAATTATTGGGATGATGTATTTCCTATCACTCATTCTATAAATCGAACATTAATTGAAGGCACCAACAGGTACAAAGCTATATCGCTCGAAGATGCAGAATTACTTGCGCCGGTTCCCAGTCCTACCAGTTGCCGCGATGCGTATGCTTTTCGTCAGCATGTAGCCACTTCAAGGAGAAACCGGAATGTAGAAATGATACCCGAATTTGATCAATATCCTGTTTTTTATTATACCAACCATAATAATATTACAGGTCCGGGTGAAATAATTTGTATGCCGGATCATTTTCAAAAACTCGATTTTGAACTGGAAGTTGCTATTGTTATTTGCAAGCCAGGGAAAAATATTAAGGCATCAGAAGCCGATGAATATATTGGAGGATACATGATCATGAATGATTTGAGTGCAAGAACTTTGCAAATGGAAGAAATGAAATTAAACCTGGGGCCGGCTAAAGGAAAAGATTTTGCTACCGCAATAGGACCGTGGCTGGTTACTCCCGATGAATTGGAAGAATATAAAATTCCCGCAAAAGAAAATCATACAGGGAATGCCTATAATCTGAAAATGACTTGCAGTGTGAACGGAGTGCAGGTTAGCGAGGGAAATTTTGCAGATATGGATTGGACGTTTGCAGAAATTATTGAACGGGCAAGTTATGGTGTACAATTATTTCCAGGTGATGTGATTGGGAGCGGAACCGTTGGCACCGGATGTTTTCTCGAACTGAACGGTACCGGAAAATTAAATAGTCCGGATTATAAAGAACAATGGCTGCAGGAAGGTGATGAAGTGGAAATGGAAATAGAAGGACTTGGAATATTAAAAAATAAGATTGTAAAAGATGAAAGTGATTTTTCTATTTTAGAATTGAAGAAAAATTTTTGATTCTAAAATGAATTCTTTGTGAAGATAATTCAAAGCTCTGTTCATGAGCGTTATATTAATTTACGTCGAGTAGGCAAGCAGGAGTTTCACCCGCGAGCCTCTCATAGAACCGTGCTTGAAAGTCTCCCTTCACACGGCTCTTGTTATTCTTTAATAATTCAACAGTACCCTTTTTCCCAATGATAGAACATCCCTGGTTTTTGTAGCCTTACTTTTTGTAGCTGTTGCACGGACTTCATAATTCCCTGCTTATGCTTTTTGGATAGCCACTTAACCAGTTTTTCTTCTAAGTAAAACATTGTCCTTTGCAGATTTCTTTTGCTATACAATCCAAAATAGTTTATCCAGCCTCGCAGTTTGCTATCTAATTGCGCTGCTATCTGTTCTATTTTCTGCATCGTATTGCGCCAGTTGACGGTTTCTTTTATGCTCTCTCTTATCTTCGTCTGGTTGTCTTTGCTTATCTCTGCGGTGAACCCCATGAACCGGTTTCCATTTGATTGGATTTGTCGCGGCTGATAACTGAACCCTAAAAACCCAAACTGTACCTGCTCATGATTTTGCTTTCGGCGATAATCCTTGCAGTACACAATCTTTGTCTTCGTTTCATTCAGCCTTAGCCCTATCTCCTGCATCCTTGCTTTGATTGCTGACAATATCTGTTCTGCTTCTTCCTTGTTTTTACAATGCACAACAGCATCATCGGCGTATCTCACAAATTTTGTCTGCCGATAGTCTTTCTCCAGCCATTTGTCCAGCCCATAATGAAGAAATAGGTTTGCCAGCAAGGGACTGATTACTCCGCCCTGCGGCGTACCTTTGTTTCCCCTGTCTTGCACTGTGCCGTCTGCTTTGACTACTTTCATCTCTAACCATCTTTGAACATACATCCTTACCCAACTTTCAAGTCCCATTGCATCTACTGCTTTGAGCATCAGCTCATGGTCTATCTCATCAAAAAATTTTGAGATGTCCATGTCTATCACCCAATCTGATTCAAGGCAATTTTTCCGTACTTGATCTATGGCTTCCTTGCTGCTTTTCAGTGGACGGTAACCATAAGAGTTCGGATGAAAGTGCTCGTCCACCCGCTGCTCCATGTACTTCTTGATTACTTGCTGCGCTATCCTGTCCCGTATGGTTGGTATTCCCAGTTTGCGTGTCTTTCCGTCTTTCTTCGGTATCTCTATTTCTCTTACCGCTTGTGGAAAATAACTGCCCGATGCCATACGATTCCAGATAACATACAGCTCCCGCTCTACATCTTTCTTTTCAAAGTCTGTCCAGCTTTCGCCGTCAATGCCTGCTGCTTTGCCTCCTTGTTTTACTTTCCGATACGCTTCTACTACCATTAAGTAGGTTACCGGTACTGTTTTCACTACGTTTACATTCATTTAAATCATTCTCTTTTGAAGTTGTTTAATTCATGTTAACTTAAATAACCGATGCCCTTCGCTCCTTCCGATTTTCATCGGTTCTCTTCACTACTATGGCTTCGTCCGACTTCCGGTGAAGGCAAAGTATTGCTCCGCCTTTCTTCACCGGATCTCCCATGTTTTCTTTCAAAGCCTGTGTCCGGTTCATGCTGCCTGTATAACGGTGTGCGAATGGCCGGTAAACAGGTTACCGCCATTCTTGTCCCAACTTCTTTACCAAAAAGTGGTTTTGCAACACGATTAGTTATTTCGTCACTTCATCAGCAGTTCACTTGCGTTCATCTCCCTGACACTCACCTGCCCTTTTTAACAAAGGCTTTTCTCTGTCCGTTCACCACCATTCCCTTACGGTCATAGCAGCGCAGAGTGGTTTGGTAACCCCGCCTGTACAGCGTTACCGGAGAGCCGATAAAAACTTTCCCTTATCTTCTCCATCTTTGAAAGAACTTCCATGGCACACAGTAAATAAACAAATAATGAAGTTTTTCATTTTCACATTGACTAAATATCTAATTAAAATATTTAGTTATGAAATAATAAAAAACAATTTGAAGCGCCAGAAATAAAAACACAATTAAATACATGCGGTTCCAATATTTGGAATCCCTCATATCGCCTTCCTGGTAAGGGACATTAGAATCTTTTAAGTTCTTATTAGTTTTATCTACCTTCTTATTCATTATGTTTTATTTCTTATTTATCATTCCATGAAGGTTTTGCAATCAAATTAGCAAACAACCGGTAAGCTCCCGGAACCCCAGCAGGCAATTCCCTGAAGAAAACCAATCCGGAATAAATAAATCTCCCTTTGCCATAATCAGTGTAGATAAGACTTCCATCTTGTGGAGATTGTCCCGCATCATGCATTGAGAAAAGTGTTTTGTAATTTTTTTCGAAATCTTCTGCGTGGTAAGTGCTTCTTTCCTGAATCCAATTGTCAAAATCCTTTTCGGTGATCTTGTTAGGATAATTCACCAAACTATTATCAGGATGAAGAAACGTAACAGGAGCAGTTTCATCGGTTACTCTTGTGCGCGAAATAGTAAATGGATAAGGACCGATCTTCGCTTTTAACCGACCTATATTATTATTGGTATTATATTGAACTAATAATACGCCTCCTTGTTTAACGTAATTCATAAGAGTATTGTAAGAATCATTAAGCCATTCATAAATATTATATGCTCTTACACCGGTTACGATCGCATCAAATTGTTTTAAATTATCTTCTGTAATATCTTTTGCCGAAAGAACTGTTACTTCATATCCCATTTTTTGCAAAGCCTCAGGAATTTTATCTCCTGCTCCAGGGATATAGCCTATCTTTTTCCCGGATGTTTTCAAATCCGCTTCTATCAATTTTGATTCAGCTTTATGAAAATAAATAATGTTGGGAATGTGAGAATACTCTATTAATATTTTATAAGAATCATATACATTACTTCCTTCAACCGCACTCCAGTCAATCATCTCCGTATTTTTTTCATTCGGATCTTTTATAGAATAGTAAGAATCAATCCCTTTCTTTGTTTCAACCACATTGGGTGAAAACGATTCTTTTAAAGTAAAATTATTTTTTGAAGTCCCATTTTCTATAGTATCCAGTTTTATATTTACCGGATCATTATTGATAGACAATGCAAGTTCAGGATGTGATCTCAATTCTACTTTGGGAATAATAAACAGGGGTTCAAACTGTTCACCTTTTACCGGATCATTGGATTTGTATTGTATAGGAATATCATAATCCATACTTTCTCCATGGATCTTTATCGTTACTGTAGCGGATTCCGGATCGTTCTGAGGTTTTCCTATTAGTCTTTGATCAGAAACATTAAAAGACCCTTTGCTCATCGGTTCTACCAGCCAATAGGGTTGAGATATTTTAGCTGTATCAGGTATCAGGATACTCATTGAATGAGATACATTTTCATTTTCAGGCAATTCATCATTCAACATAAATTTTGTATCTCTGATCTTTACAGAAGACACACTAACGTTAATGCCTGCACGATTATCGGCAACAAAATTTACCTGCAGTGAATCGCCCTGAACTGCAAACATGGTCCTGGTGGTAGCTTCCATGTACAGACCGATACATTCTTTTATAATTTGTTTTACCTGTTCCAGTTTTTGATCGCGCCAATATCCTTCATTTATCTTTTTTAATGACTGATAAATATTTAAAAGCTCAGGCAAAGATTTTTCAGGATATTGAAATGAATAATCTTTGATTACTCTTTGTATCGCTGTTTCCATTGATTGATCATTAATTCTGTCCCAATTGGTTGTTACCCCATCCATTAATGTTTTTGTGGGCGCTGTTCCTTTGATAGTTTTGAAATATTCCAATGAAGTTCCACGTGAGGAAGGCACACCGAAACCTTGTGTTTTATGCTGGCTACGGCTTTCAGCTGCTATTTCTCCATAGCTTTTTCCTAATAAGGAATTATAACCACCCGCATCTATTTTAAACTGATCAGGGCTTTCTGTGTGTACACTGCCGAAATTAAATGTGTTCCACAAAAGTCTTTTAGCCTGCCATGGTTTTACTCCGTACTTAAATTGTTCAGTAAATTTTGTAGGATCTGCGGCGGCTTCAAAAGCTTCTCCGGCAAGTATTGCAGATGCCGTATGATGTCCATGCCCTCCCTCTCCTGTAGTTGGAAACCGGGTAATGATTATATCTGGCTGAAACTTTCTGATTACCCAAACTACGTCACTTAATATTTTATCATGATTCCAAAATTGAAAAGTTTCTACAGGGCTGAACGTGAAACCAAAGTCATAAGCCCTGGTAAAAAATTGCTCGGCACCATCAATTCTTCTCGCCGCCAGTAGCTCCTGTGTTCTTATCAACCCTAATTCTACACCTTGTTCATCACCGATTAAATTTTGACCACCATCACCTCTCGTCATGCTTAAATACCCGGTGCGGTATAATTTTTCATTGGCCAGGTAAGCAAGCAGCCTGGTGTTTTCATCATCA
>JGI20206J14855_1000230_pt1 | contig 20710 bp, 18 predicted proteins | sample NGESurdeep092012_6_FD_14855 | JGI IMG/M metagenome (IMG submission 14855) | reverse complement strand
CTCCAATCCATTCCATTCTCGTTTATCCTTCTCAGTTACACAACAATAAAAAAAATAAAAAAAAAATTAATTTCTTTGTTCGCTGCACAATACTTGAAGTACCTCAATGAAAATGGAAGCTATCCAAAATATAATCCAGGAATAAAAGGAATCTAACACGCGACAAGCATATCCCATCCATCAGTAAATTGCAGGAGCAATGTAGTGAAGGTTACTATTGATTTCAGGCCGCTTTTCAACAGATTTTGTACATGAGTATGATTAAAATAGACTTTGCCATGTTTCTTTGAGGATATTAGTGAGCCGTCGGCCCTCCATCTCTTGGCAGTGCTGGGACTGATGCCCAGTATTTTCCACACCTGCCTGTTGGTGTACCATATTTCTGAAATGGTTTCTACAGCAGGAGTTGCAACGGCTTTTAGCGCGCTCATTTTTCTGATAAGGTTTCGGGATTTTTTACGTGAGGCCATATTATTAGGGTTTAATGGTGACAACGGAATAAAAATAATGATAACAAGAACAATGGCTACCTGCGGCTTTCATCTGCCCGGCATGGATCAGGGCTCTTCACAGATAGAACGCATGTATTTTGTAATTATTATACATGTATGGAAAGCACCATAAAAAAAGCTGCTACCATAAGAGTGTAACAGCTTTTAAATTGAGAAACCTACTAAATCGCTTTATAGCACATACTGCGAAGCCACTGTGCTGTAGGCTATCTGATCGCCACTGGCCGTAGCTGCCACGCGCACCCAGTATTTCTTACCGGGTACCAGCCCTTTGAAGGTGTAACGGCTACGGCTGCAAGTGCGTGTATCCCACACCGTATGGTCGCCCGGCTCGTTGTCGGTGATCTGGTGCAGGTAAATCTTGTTGCCCTTTACATTCGCAACCATACTTTCCAGGTCACCGGAGGTAACGCCGTTGGTAAGAGTTACATTACCGGGGTTTTGAATGTAAACAGGCTCACGCTCCTTGGCCAAAGTAAATCCACTGCTTACCAGGACGGCCACATTACCTACGGCAATGTACATTACATACAGTCCTAGTTTTACATAAAGGGCTTCCAGCTCAGCGCGCTTTTCGTTCTTAGTGGCTACCATACTATGGTTGCCACCGGCAGCGCCAACAAGGCCTTCGCTAAAAGCATCAATAGCGACTTTGAACTCGGCAAGGGGCGGAACGGTTTTCGGAAAAGCAGCATTACCCGTCATGCTTGTGAGCACAAAGTTGGCCTTTTTCAGAAAATCGGGATCTGAGTAGTTAGAGGCACTCAGGTTCAACTTGATAATTTTCATATAATTAAAATTTTACTGCGTCGCGGAATTGCGAGCGCTGATAATAAAACCGCGCCAGCACTGAAATTATTTTACATACTATGCGTGATGAGCCATATTGGTCCCTCCTGAGCCCTAAAGATGCTTTTGATAAAAAAACAATGGGCAAAAGATCAAGTATCTGTTATGAATATATGTGTGCCGGGGGCCATTAAATAAGTGTATCTAATGGTAAAAAAAAGAGGATTTGTTCAAATAAAAAGGAAGCAGATGCCGCCCCTTTTCTTCTTTACATCAAAAAAGAAACAGAAGATATCAATCCTTTGCTTCTTTATCGGGGGAAAGGGGCAGAAGATGTCAATCAGTTGCTTCTTTATAAAAGAAAAGAGACAGAAGATATCAATCCATTGCTTCTTTATGTAGCGAAAGAAGCAGAAGATACCAATCCATTGTTTCTTTATGTGGGGAAAGAAGCAGAAGAGATGAATGCATTGTTTCTTTACCGGGAAAAGAAGCAAGAGATGTCATTCATTTTCCTGCTGGTACCATAAAAGAGGCAGAGGAAGTAGTGCTTTAAAAAATTTGGTACCACTCCCCCACTCTCCCCAAAAGGAAAGTAGAATAAAAAGAAGTGAGGCAATAAAAAAAGACATTTTAAAAGCTACTTCATTTTATTCAACAGAAGTAAAATCTATAAAAAGTAGTATCCGGACATTATAAATTATGAAGACTGAAACCAAAATAAAAGAGAAGAGTTTGATACAGTCAAAGCTTTCAGTGCAATAAAAAGAAAAATTTTTAAGGCCATTGCTGAGATGAACCTTTTAGCCAAAATCTAAGAGGATAAACATTGTAAAGAATCAATTGATTTTGGCTAAAGACTTTGAAAACATTTTATTATTCATCCACGGGCTGAAACCCGTGGCAATTGAAACATTCTAACACATTAAGCAAGGTTTCCAATAGCTAATTCTTTAAGCTAAATAAATTTATTGATTTGTTCTTCATGCATTGAATCAATTGCCACTAACTTTAGTTAGTGGAATTGTATTAGTTTTTTCCAGGCTTTAGCCAAAATTTAAAAGAATAAACATTGTAAAGAATAAATAGATTTTGGCTATAGCAGGCTTCCATATTGTTTCAGGACATCATTTGAAAACTTTAGAATTCAATGGAAATTTTAAATTTCATGAACTTTGAATCTTTCTAAATGATAGTGAAATTTTTAAAATCATAAAGGAGCAGAGATGTAATTACTTTTTCCGTAATTTTAGCACCGTTGTTTTCAATCTTGATTACTACTAATAAAGGCTCATTGTATTTCATTGTATTTTTTTAAAAATATCAGTTTGCAACTTTGAAACCCTTGACCCACCTTATATTAAAGCAACCAACAAAATCAAACATATAAAAAAGATTATCTGATGAAACAAAAAAAGTATGGTATCCTATTTAGAAATGAAAATATCTTTCCATTTCTCATAATTTATATTTTATTACTAATTGTATTTATTCCGGCGGGACTTTATGCACAAAATGCAAAATCCTCTCCAGGAGCGGATATGTCTGTAACTCAGTCCGGCCATCAACCTATTTATTTGAATACACATTATTCCTTCAGTGAGCGGGCCGCTGATCTTGTTTCCCATATGACTTTAAATGAAGAAGTGGAACAGCTTCATACCAATAATGCCCCGGCCATTCCAAGATTGGGCGTACATCAATATATTTATTGGAGCGAAGGCCAACATGGAATCAATGCGATGTTTGGCAATTTACACAATGGAGATGCCGCTCACCAGGAAGCCTACGGCTCTCCCCACGCGACGAGCTTTCCAACTAATTTTGCGTCAACAATGAGTTGGGATCCCGAACTTATCTATAAAGAAACAGTTGCCGTTTCGGATGAAGCCCGCGGCTTTCTGGATAAAACACTGTTTGGTTCAGCACAGAATAATCTTGGGGAATCCCGGGATGACTATGGCAATTTAACCTATTGGGCACCGACGATTAATATGGACAGAGATCCTCGTTGGGGACGTACCGATGAAGCATTTGGTGAAGATCCTTTTTTAGCCTCGCACATGGCGGCGGCCTTTGTTGATGGCTACCAGGGACAAACAATGAACGGAGAGCCACAAAGCAAATATCTGAAGGTGGCAGCAACTGCCAAACATTTTGCGTTGAACAATATTGAAAACAACCGGCAGGGTATTTCATCCGATGTAAATGATGAAGTGATTCGGGATTACTATTCAGTTACTTTCCGTTACCTTATTGAAGAAGCTCATGTTGCTGGTTTGATGACCTCCTATAATGCTATTAACGGAACGCCTGCAGTGGCAAGTACCTACATGGTTAACGAGCTTGGCCAGCGAACATTCGGATTTACTGGTTATATCACCTCTGATTGCGGAGCAGTAGGAACTACTTATAATACATTTCCCGGGGGACACAACTGGGCGCCTCCTGGCTGGAAAACAGATCAGAAAGGCAGTAAGTCAACCTGGACTAATGAGAAAACAGGTAAGTCCGTTTCGGGAGCAGCCGGTGGCCAGGCTTATGCAGTCAGGGCAGGTACCGATCTCAATTGCACAGGCGATGAATATACTTTTCCTAATGTAGAAGAAGCAATCAAGGCAGGTATTTTAAGCAAAGATGTCATTGACAGAGCGTTGACACGAGTATTTACCATAAGGATGAGAACGGGAGAATTTGACCCACCGGATGAGGTTCCCTATACTAAAATTACTAAAGCTGTAATACAAAGTACCGCCCACCAGGAGCTGTCTGAAGAAGTATCTGAAAATTCGCTGGTACTATTAAAGAATGATCCTGTAACGGGTATGGATAAACGCCTGCTTCCAATAGACCCTTTAAAATTGAAGACGGTGGTAATTGTCGGTAATCTCGCAAACAAAGTGACTTTAGGCGGTTACTCAGGCGACCCAACCCTGAAAGTAAGTGCAGTACTAGGGATAACTGCTGCAGTAAAAGCAGCTATCCCAGGTGCTGCAGTGATTTTTGATAGCACCGGTTCATCCACCACAGCCGAGTCTCCTGCCTTCCTGAGTTCAAAGACAAAATCTGATATCAAAAGTGCAGACCTGGTTATCGTTTTCGTAGGAACTGATGATGATGTGGCACATGAAGGTCAGGATCGCCAAAACCTGGCAATGCCCGGCAATTATACATCATTGATTTACCAGGTGACTGCATTAGGAAATCCAAACATGGTGATGGTCATTCAGGCCGATGGCCCGGTCAAGATTAATTATGTACAGCATCTGTTCCCTGCTATTGTGTTTAGTGGATATAATGGTGAAAGCCAGGGTACGGCATTAGCAAATGTTTTGTTGGGGAAAAAAGATCCGTGCGGACATCTTAACTTTACGTGGTATAAAGATGCCACACAACTTCCCAGCATGTCCAACTATTATCTGGCTCCGGATAAAACTAATGGGTTGGGCCGTACTTATATGTATTTCACAGGCAAACCTTCTTATCCATTCGGCTTTGGATTAAGTTATAGTCAATTTAAGTATTCCAACATGGCTATCTCTTCCGGAGATATATCGCCTAATGACAGTATTACAATAAGCTTTGAAGTTACGAACACCGGTAATACATCGGGAGCAACAGTGGCACAGCTCTATGTAACATCACCCAAGTTAAAAGGAAAGACATTCCCTATCAAAAGACTTGAAGGATTTCAAAAGACCGAAACGCTTCAACCTGGTCAGACCCAACATATTTTACTTATGGTTAAGGCCGCCGATCTGGCATTTTGGAATGAGCAAGATCTCAGGAGCGTTGTTTACAACGGAGAGTACGAGTTCCATGTTGGCTCTAATTCCCGGAACATTGCTATATCCGGTACCGTTAATATCCAGGGTAACCTTACGCCAAAGATTGTCTATGTAACGGTACAGCCGCAGAGGATTAGTTATCATATTGGGGAAACTATTAACCTGAAGGGAAAAAATAAATGGATAGAAAGTGATATCAATACAGCAAGGGAACAGCCTCACTCTTTGGCCGATAACATTATAGAAGCAGTTAATAATGATGGTTCTTTTGTGAACCTGGCCAACGCTCACATTCAATACCACACGAGTGACAACTCAGTTGCGAAAGTCAGTAATGATGGTATAGTCAAGGCAATTGGAAAAGGAGTAGTTACCATTATGGCTAATGTGAATGGCGTATCGGGATCGTCAGTAATCGTGGTCAATTAACATAAACTCAAAATCGGGGGCAAAGAAAATAATTTGTGAGTGGGCATGCTCCTTTCAATCTAATTTCAATTTTCGTTTAACCTTATCAGTTACACAATAATATAAAAATTGAAAAGGGGTTTATTTCTTTTATAATCTCTCTCTTTAGTTATTTTTATTGAATTTGTTCTTCATGTATTGCATCAATAGCCACTAACTTTAGTTAATTGAACTGCAGTAATTTCTCCCGGCTTTAGCCAAAATTTAAAGACCATACATTGTAAAGAATCAATAGTTTTTGGCTAAAGCCTTTGAAGGTATTTCATTATTCATCGGGTTGAAACTCGTAGCAATTGAATTACAGAAAAAATAGGGAAAGGCAACAGATCAGGAAAGTACCCGGATAATTTATATTTGCAGCATGATTTGCCACATCACCGGCAGCGTCACCAAACTATTCATCAATGAAGCAAAAAATTCTGTTGATTGCCACACTTTGTTTACTGGCAGGCTGTTCCACACATCGCAACCCCGACAAATCATTGGCACAAGCAATTCTCAGGGATTCATCTCTTACCCGGGTGGACAGCATGGCGCACTCCCTGCTACAAAAAGGTTTCAATGCCGGGAGCGGCTATTCGCAGGTGTGGGTGCGCGATATGAATACCTTCGTGGAAACGGCGTTGCAGGTAGTAGATCCCAAAGAGATAAGAGGAGCCATTTTGGTATTTTTTGCGCTGCAACAACCCGACAACGAAATCGTTGATGGCTATGTGCTGAACAAAGATTTTAACTGGTACGATCCGAATCAATACCGTTCCAAAGCGGATACTGCTCATGTCGGTTTTAAAAACACAGTAGAAACCGACCAGGAAACTTCGCTGATACAAACAGTAGCAAAATACGTGAGGGTCACTGGAGATACGTCCATTCTTTCCGAAAACATAGCGGGGCAAACCGTTCTGGAGCGCATGGGCCTGATGGTGGATTATTTAATGAAAGAACGTTATAGTAAAAAATACGGATTGCTTTGGGGAGCTATGACTGCCGACTGAGGAGATGTGCAACCACATACCGACGATGTGGTAGATATTGATTCGACTACTACACCTGCTATTGATATTTATGATAATGCCATGTTTATCATCGCACTCAATGACCTGGCGGGGATGACCAAAGATCCCTCTCAGCAACAAAAATGGAAAAATCTTAGTAGTAGTGTTGCTGAAAATGCACGCAAATATTTATGGGATGCAAAGAACCAAAAATTTATTCCGCATATTTATCTTGATAAATCTCCAATACCCGCAGATTTTGATGAGTCAAAAGTATTTTATCATGGAGGTACTGCTGTGGCTATAGAAGCGGGCCTTCTGAGTAAAGCCGAAATTAAAGCTTCCAATAAACACATGCTTGAAGACGTCCGTTTGTCGGGCGCTCCTTCCATCGGGCTCACCATATACCCTGTTTATCCTGATAGTTTTTTTCACGGCGGAATGGCAAAACCTTATATCTATCAAAACGGCGGAGACTGGACCTGGTTTGGTGCACGCATGATCCAGCAACTGGTTGCCAATGGTTTTGTGAAAGAAGCTTATGCAGAAATACGCCCCATGATTGACAGGGTAATTAAAAACAAAGGGTTTTACGAATGGTATGGGGTGGATGGAAAGCCGGAAGGCTCCGAGAATTTTAAAGGTTCTGCAGGAACACTTGCAAAAGCCATCGTGATGTTGCAACAATGGGCAGAGAAGCATGCGTGATTGCTTTCGTTAGCAGATTCTTTACAAAAAGATCTTACGTCTGGAATTGCTTTTTTCTTTCAATTAATTTTATTTTCATCTAACAGTAACTGTTATATAATAAGTCTATCGAACTCTTCATACCTCGCGAAAGATTCATATAGTTATAGAGGATCTGTCGCATTACTATTTAATCAAAAACTGCCGCAATCGTTTCATTGCGGCAGTTATGCATTTTCTGGCCACGCTTCTTAATAATTATGATTGTAATAGTAATGATGATAGTGATGGTAGTGGGGACGATAATAACCTCTATCCACGTAACATCCGCTTACAGCAGTACCTAACGCGATTATAAGAGCCAGGAAAAGGACATATTTCTTTTTCATAATAATTTTTTTAAAGATTTATAAAATATTTCTTTATTATACAGATAGATTTATACTGTTTCGGTTTAAAGATGAAAGCGCCATTTATGATAAAATACTGTTAATGCAAATTCTTGGTACTATTGGTGTTTCTGCCAACAGTTCTTTGAAGATTGAAATTAAATATCCTGATCAGGATTTGCGATAAATAATAATTTGTTGGTGAGCCTTGATTAAAAAACGAGCCCGAACGAAACAAATTCTCGTGTTAGCGGAGGGGCTAACAACAGCATGGCGCAAGGTGATACCAAAGTTTTACATTATAACGTTAATGTATAAACGTAATCAAATTAGAACGCAGCCTATTTATTTTACAAGAGTCTTCTTTAAATAGAAGCTTATATCATGTCCCTGTACAGCCAGATGTAATGTGAGGATTCCCTCCTTAAGTTTGCCTGTAATGGGTACGAGTGTCATTGCGCCCTGCATGTCCTGCATGGGAACATTAAATGAAATGCTATCGCCCATTACTTTGCCATTGCTGATATCTGAAACTGAACCATCAGGATGCGTATCTTTCCCGGTAAGGGAATCACCCTGGGCAACAAGATCGTAGGTGATAATGTATTGATGGCCGCCTTTTCCGGTCCAGTGGCCAGTAATATCATTGTCCTGGGCAAACAAAAATGATATTGATAATGTAAAGAAGGCTGATAGTAGAAATTTCTTTTTCATACAATATTTATTAATGGTTTATAAAATTTATGATAGCGTGCAAAATATTTGTTTCAAAATAAATTCAATTTTAAAAGTCGGGCTACAAATATTACCCATGTCAATTTTATAATATAAAGGAAAGATTTTTTCCTGATATTAATTATTTTATTATTTGCGTTTCAAAATAAGATTTACAATTATTTCCTTGTTTACTGTTTCAGGGCCAGCGGGATGTGCATGCTAACGCATACTGTCGCTTAGCAGGCAAGCGATTCCTTATTTTCAAATTTAATAAACCGAATTGAATTTTTTACCAGCTCTCCTGGCAATTTTGTATTGCCCGTTTGGAACGTCATTGCAAGGCGCATAAATCAATCATAAGGTTTGTAAAATGATAAATGCGCCGAAACAATCTTTTTGAATGAGGAGATTGCTTCGGTGTCATTAGGATTTATGTGTGAATAATAATTTATTAATAAGGCTCGACTAAAAGATGAGCACGAATGGAGCAAACTTTCTTGTTTGGGGAGTCGCCACCACCATCATGATACATAGTGATACCAAAGTGTTATATTATAACGTCAATTCATAAACGCAATTAGATTAGAACGAAGCCTATTTATTTTACAGCGCTCTTCTTTAAATCGGCGCTTAGATCATTTCCCTGAACAGACAGATGTATTGTGAGAACTCCGTCTTTAAGTTTGCCTGTAATGGGTGTCATTTCGCCCTGGATGGGAACATTAAATGAAATGCTATCGCCCATTACTTTNCCATTACTGATATCCGAAACTGAGCCATCATAATGTGTNTCTTTCCCNGTAAGGGAATCNCCCTGGGCTACAAAATCGTAAGTGATATTGTATTGATCCATTACTTTTCCGGTCCAGTGGCCTGTAATATCATTGTTCTGGGCAAACAAAAATGATATTGATAATGTGAAGAAGGCTGATAGTAGAAATTTTTTTTTCATACAATATTTATTTATGGTTTATAAAATTTATGATAGCGTGTAAAATATTTGTCTTCAAAATAAATCCAATTTTAAAAGTCGGGCTATAAATATTACCCTTGTCACTTTTATAATATAAAGGAAGGATTTTTTTCTGATTTCTATTGCTTTATTATTTGCATTTCAAAAAATAAGATTTACTGTTGTTTCCTTGTTTACTGTATCCGGGCCTAGGGATGTGCAGGCTTATGTACATTTAACTTGATTTATACTTCTCTTCAGTAAACCCTTTGTTGTCAAAAAATAACGGTCTTCTTAATTGTAAAAGGAAACTGCTAAGCGGCCTTACTTGTTCAATGCCATGGAAATTAAATTATCGATATGTAAAGGCGATTGAGGATTGTGGGATAAAAAATATCTTTCTTCTAAGTACAAACCATCATTATAGGCAAGCCATACTTTTTTTTGATCATCTTCCCACGCAATTACTTTCAGGGGCAGATCGAGCGCAGCTAAAGGATTTGCAGCCATGATAGCGCCGCCCGCTTTGGGATTTCCGAATAGGAGAAATTCAAGAGAAGAAATATTTTGACCAATTGATTTTACTTCAGCCTGCTGATCGATTCTTGCATAGATGGTAGCGCCATGGCGTCTTAAAAATGTTTCTAAATGATCCATGGTTTCTTTTACCGAATATGGGGCCGGAACGATAGTAATTCCGTTGGGGTTCATAATTTATTTTTTCTTAAAAATGTAAAAATATAATTCACCTGCCTTAAAAAAGCAGCTGTTTTTTATTGCTTTTACAAGGTCGATTCCAATAGTGGGAACGCCGATTGACAGCACTACCGCGCCTGTGTAAGTAAGTTAAATAAATACATTAAGCTCCGTTGCATCCGGTTTTAATACAGAAAAGAAAAATCCGTTTCGGAATCAGGGAGCTAACTAAATATCAGTTGCCTCGCCATAAGCCACGGCAGTAGCCTCTTTCACTGATTCACTGATAGTTGGATGCGGATGAATGGCATTCAATATTTCATGCGCGGTTGTTTCTAATTTGCGAGCGGTTACTACTTCAGCAATTATTTCTGTGACATTGTATCCTATTGCATGGCAACCAAGAAGTTCACCATATTTTGCATCATAAATTATTTTTACAAATCCTTCTGTAGCTCCGACTGCTGTAGCTTTTCCACTCGCCATGAAAGGAAATTTTCCAACCTTTAGTTCATATCCTGCATCCTTAGCCGCTTTTTCTGTATAACCTACAGATGCAATTTCCGGAGAACAATAAGTACAGCCGGGTACATTGTTATAATCTATAGGATCAGGATTTTTACCGGCAAGATGTTCAGCAGCATTGATACCTTCCTTAGAAGCTTTGTGTGCGAGCGCCTGATGAGGAGTACAATCCCCGATAGCATAAATGCCGGGCACGTTGGTTTGCATATTGGCATTTACTACTATTCTTCCTTTATCAGTTTTAATTCCTAATGCTTCCAAACCAATATTTTCAATATTAGCCGTAATACCTACGGCGCTTAATAATACATCAGCTTCAAGTGTAACTTCTCCGTCCTGTGTTTTTACTTTTGCTTTTACTCCGTCACCGGAAGTATCCACACTGGTTACTTCGCTGTTGGTCATAACGGTGATGCCTTGTTTCTTAAAACTTTTTTCTAATTCTTTTGAAACTTCTTCATCTTCTACCGGTACTACTCTAGGCAGGAATTCTACAATAGTAACTTTTGTTCCGAGGCTGTTATAAAAATAAGCAAACTCAGTTCCGATTGCGCCAGAGCCAACTACAATAATAGATTTTGGCTGATTTGGCAAACTCATTGCTGTGCGGTATTCAATTATTTTTTTTCCGTCTAATTTTAAAGCAGGTAATTCCCTGGCTCTTGCGCCCGTAGAAATGATAATATTTTTCGCTTCCAGTGTTTGCTTTTTGCCATCTGCAGCAGTTACTTCAAGTTTATTTGGAGAAATTAATTTTCCATTTCCCATCACCACATCAATCTTGTTTTTCTTCATTAAAAAAGTAACGCCTTTATTCATTTTGTCGGCTACGCCACGGCTTCGTTTGATTACATTGCCAAAATTTGGTTTTGGATCACTTACTTCAATTCCATAATCTGCAGAATGCTTTGCATATTCCATTACCTGTGCGCTTTTTAACAAGGCTTTGGTAGGAATACATCCCCAGTTGAGGCAAATGCCACCAAGGCTTTCACGTTCTACAATGGCTACTTTTTTCCCTAATTGAGATGCCCTGATCGCTGCCGGGTAACCACCGGGGCCACTACCTAAAACTATAACATCATAAACCATATTGAATATAAATTTTTTATTAAAAAAATTGTTTAAATAAACGGTGCAAAATTACTTTAGAATGTGCAAAGCACAAAAACTGGAAGAATGCAATTCGATTAGTGGTTAAATTTTATGGATATTTGACGTCGATTTTCATCCTTCAGCTTTTACAGCTCCAGATTAGTACCTATTTTAAAACATATGAAAACGATTTTACTTTTTTGGGGAATCATTTCCATTTTACTCCTGGCTGGCTGTAGCGCTTCACGTAAAATAAGCAAGCCCGAAGAACCCAAAAGCCCTTATATACGTAGCATTGTAGTAATCAAAAATAAAGTTCCCGAACGTAAAATTGATACAAAGAATATTGCAGCAGACGATTTGGTCGCATTCGCAAAAACACTCATTGGAATAAAATATACCTATGGTTCTATGGTCAAAGAAAGAGGTTTCGATTGTTCCGGATTTATCAATTATGTTTTTAATCATTTCAACATTTCGGTTCCGCGTATTTCTGTAGATTTTACCAATGCTGGCAAAGAAATTCCCATAGAAGACAGCAAACCAGGTGACCTGATATTATTCACGGGGCATAATGAGAAAAGCGGCGTGGTAGGCCACCTGGGAATCATTACTGAAAATAACAATGGTGTCGTGCAATTTATTCATGCTTCAGAAAGCAGGGGAGTCATTATTTCAGATATGAATTCGTATTTCATCCCCCGATTTGTGAAAGTAAACAGGGTGTTTATGAATCCTTGCCCAACCTGTAACAGTCGCGAGAAATAGCGAAGTTTAAAAGTTGGTATTTCTAAGTTGATGAAAAATTCATTTTTTAACTATCAACCAAATTCCTTTTTTCCAATTCTTATTGATTATAAATTCTCTCTTATTTATTTGTTTACTGAACCTCCACCCTCCTTCTCTTCAGCGATGGTTTTTAAAGTATTGATACTAAGGTTCAGTTCAAAACCAATCATTACCGCAATTGAATTTAAGAATATCATGATCATTATCACCATAACAGTTCCAATGGAGCCATACAACAAATTATATCTTCCAAAATTATTCACAAAAGCCATAAATGCCAGTGTAACTAAAATACTCAAAAAAGTGGCTATTACGGCTCCTGGTGAAACGAGTTTCCATCTCCTCGTGGTAGAAGGCGCATATCTGTATACGAAAGCATAAGAATAAAAAATTAATCCAATAATGAAGATCCATTTTCCATAAAGAATCAGGTTCCTTAAGTGTATATCTTTTATACCTAACCAATAAAGAATATTTCTCTGCAGCAGCAACAAAATAAGACAGACTAATAATAATCCAAACAACATTATAGTTAATTTAATAGCTTCCAGTCTTGTCTTTAAACCTTTCATCTTTTGAAAACCAATATGGTTTTTGTTAAACGAACGCATTAAACCCATGACAGCGCCGGAAGCAAAAAAAAGTGAAAGGATAAATGTGAATGAGATCAATCCAATTTTAGATCCATTTATAAAACTATCTACAAATTGTATCAGGCCGGTATTATAGGTTTTAGAGGGAATGATATCGTGTATGAGCCCGTGCAACTGGATTTTCAATGCTTTCTTTGAAATAAAAGGAAGATTTGGAATCAATGTAAAAAGAAACAGGCAAGAAGTAGGCACCGACATTATAAAATTATAGGAAATAGCAGAGGCTTTTTCAGTAAAGTCGGGGAGATTAAAATCTTTAAATAAGTTTTTTAATACAGCATTTAAAGTCATTCCCTGGAAACCAGGAGGCGCCCATATTTTACTCTTCTTTTTAAAGTAATTTACCGGATGAATAATTAAATATGTATGCGCTTTTTTTTTCAAAACTTTCCATGTAATTTAAAGATCCGTTGTGATGGTGGCTGCTTATTTATTTGCTGTTTTTAAAAATTGAATTTAAACTATTTAACCTTATTGATTTTGTTGTTTTGATTTTATTAAACTATCTAATGCCTGCTGATAGGCTTTTGCGTTAATTTGGTGTTGCTTATAATCAGATGCAAAATCAGAATAGCCGGAAAAATCGGATCGTGCTACAAAGAATAAATAATCTGTTTCAGGGGCATCTAACACTGCATCAATAGTTTTAATGGAAGGAGTGCAAATAGGCCCAGGTGGCAGACCGGCATTCAGATAAGTATTGTATGGTGATACTGTTTCAAGATGTTTGTGATAAATTCTTTTTAAGCTAAAATCTTTTAAGGCAAATTTCACAGTAGGGTCGGCAGCAAGTTTCATTCCTTTTCTCAGGCGGTTAATATATACACTTGCAATTTTCCCTTTATCATCCTGCTTGTTGGTTTCTTCTTCTACAATGGAAGCAAGAATGTAAACCTGCTTCGGGGAAAGAGCATGCGACTGTGCTTTTTCCAGCCTGTCTTTATCCCAAAACTTTTGCTCTTCTTCATACAATTTTGAAAATATTTTTTTCATCGGAGTGTTCCACGTGTACGTATAAGTGTTTGGGATTACATCCGTCATCACAGTATTACTGTCCACGTCATATTTCTGCAGCGAGTCGGTATTATTCAAAAAATTAATTGCAGTAAGTGAATCTGTTTCAAAATCTGATGCAATCTTTTTGGCAAGATCTTCTTTAGTTCTCAATTTTGTAATTACTAAATTCACGGGAACCTGCTTTCCATTATAAAGCATTTTTACAAGATGATACAGGCTCATACCATCAGGAATTTTATATTTACCAGCTTTTACCTTTTGTGGATAGTCAGCGTAGGTGGCAATCTTATCAAACCAAAAATTTCCTGTGATAATTTTATTGGTAAGTAAACTGTCTTTTACATCCTGGTAATTAGCTCCTGTTTTGATATATAAATATTTTTTTTCAGGATTATTGGCTACAGGACCAAAAATGTTCCATGCGCAAAAGGCAATTACAAAAAGAATGACCAGCAGGAAATATAAAATGATTTTTTTGGGTTTCATAGTACAGATTTGAAATTCATAATGAATATAAATCTTTTGGACATCAGTAAAATTAAAGGATTAATAAAAAACCCTGCCTTTTTCAGGGACAGGGTCATGTATTTTTTGATTAATTATTTTTGGGGCGCCGGAGCTTGTGTCTGTGGTGCAGATAATGGCGCTGTAGTATTTTGTTGTGGTGCCAATGGAGTTCCTACCGGTGCCTGGTTGATCAGATTATCTCTCGAGTTCACTCCACCCGATTTTGGTATAAACAAAGTAGAGGTAAGGCATAATACACCAATAATTGCCGCAAAAAGCCAAGTCCCTTTTTCAAGTACATCTGTAGTTTGTTTTACACCCATTAGCTGGTTACTAAATCCTCCAAGTGATGAGGATAAACCTCCGCCTTTAGGATTTTGAATCAGCACAATAACACCAAGGATGATGGATGATAAAATGATAAGAATTCCGAAAAGAAGTAACATATTAAATGATTTTTAAACTTTCAATTTTGGCTGCAAAGTACGCACTTTTGGAGGGATTCATCAAACTTAATTTTTCATACATTTCTATGGCCTTTCCCCTTTTGTTTTGTTTTATCAAAACCTCTGCCATGGCTTCTGTTAGCACATTTGCATTTTGGTTGGAAGCCTCCGCCGACGCCTGGATTATTTTTTCAATTACTTCATTTTGTTCAGGTAATTGCCCCGGATGAAGCCTTTTCATACTTTTTAGCCAGGCGGTAAAACTTTTTACCTGCTTGCCAAGATGGTCATTTTCCAGATCTTCCTCAGAAATTTTTATTCCCTGTGATGCAAAATAATCTACTGTGTGAAGTGGTTCAAATGCAATTAATTCTTCATCTTCTTTTATACTGTTTGAATCATCTTCTTTCTTTTCTTCTTCTGCAACTTGATTTTCCAAAACAGGAATCTGATTTATTTCCTGCCCGAAAGACTCAGTCAGGCGGGGTTCTTCTTTCGCAGGGTAAATATTTTCTTCAGAAATATGATTTTGATATTTGCCTTCATAAAAATCCTCATTCTTTTCTTCTCCTGCAATTTCATTTTCCGAAACAGGAATCTGGTTTATTTCTTGCCCGAAAGACTCAGTCAGGCGGGGTTCTTCTGCTGCAGGGGAAATATTCTCTTCTGCTATTTCATTTTGTTTTTCGCCTTTATAAAAATCTTCTTTCTTTTCTTCTTCTGCAACTTGATTTTCTGAAACAGGAATCTGGTTTATTTCCTGCCCGAAAGACTCAGTCAGGCGGGGTTCTTCTGCTGCTGTGGGAATATTTTCTTCAGGAATATAATTTTGATTCTCACCTTCATAAAAACCCTCTTTCTTTTCTTCTTCTGCAACTTCATTTTCCGAAACAGAAATTGGTATTATTTCCTGCCCGAAAGACTCAGTCAGGCGGGGTTCTTCTGTTGCCACAGGAATATTTTCTTCAGGAATATGATTTTGATTCTCACCTTCATAAAAACCTTCTTTCTTTTCTTCTTCTGCAAGTTGATTTTCTAAAACAGGAATTGGCATTATTTTTTCTTCTGCTGAAGGTGGAATATTTTCTTCTATTGTTTCATTACGTTTTTCACCTTCATAAAAATCCTCTTTCTTTTTCTCTTCTGCAACTTCACTTTCCGAAACAGGAATCTGGTTTATTTCCTGCCCTAAAGACTCAGTCAGGCGGGGTTCTTCTGCTGCGGGGGGAATATTTTCGAGAGGTTGTTGATTTTTATTTTCTATCTCAAAAGAGTATTTATTATTTTCTTTTGATAAATGATCAGTATCAATTTTTGAAAGCTGATATTGAATCCAGAGAGGATTATTAATATAGATACCGGTATGCTTTGCTAATTCCTCAAACCCGGGATTATTATTTTTTTTATAATGATATAAAAGTAAAAACCTTGCCAGCGAACTGCACGGAAATTCGTTTACATTTTTTTCAAGCGTGTCAATATCATTGACAATATTTGAATAAAAAAGATCAGCGTAATTGGTATCTGCATTCATTAATAATAGGTGTTACCAGTTTGAAAATATTTTATTAAAGATACCTTGAGTTACAGTTTTAATAATATTATCCATTAATCCGGTTTCTGCCTGTTGTAATGTCTGGCTCGCAGGGAAATCGTAATTACTTGTTAAGTCAGTCTCAAAACTCTTATCAGGATCAGGATCTACGGTGTTTTTAAATATCAAATGAAAGGAAACATTTATCCTGTTGGTTCCTGCGGCCTGGTTGGCCACACCACTTGTGGTAACGCTATAATCGGATACGTACCCGCTGATATCATAATTGGCATCATCATTATTTGTTTCTCTCAATCTTGTTTCACTGATAATTTGTTCCTTTAGTTTTTCAGTCAGTTGAGGCGCTAAAGTTGGATTTACATAACGCGCTTTATTCTCAAATAAATTTACCCTGAATGTTTTAATATTCGCAGGTATGGGGGAGCTATCTCTAAAAGAATATTTGCAAGTAGCAAAGCTGAATATAAATAACAGGAAGCAAAGTATTGAAGTGAGTTTTATATATTTTCCAGATTTCATTTCGTTATTTATTACACGATTTACGTTATAAAAAGAAGAATACGAATTTCCTACACTAATTTCACGAATTTTTATTATTAAAGTGATTCATCCACATCAAAACATGTAACAACCAAACAATTTAACAATATTCTTTAAATTCAATAATAATAATAAATCCAATAGCCGTCCGAACTACTCATTAATATTGTATTCTTTCAATTTTCTGTACAATGTTCTTTCACTAATTCCAAGGTCGCCGGAAGCATCCCTCCTTTTTCCACGGTGTTTTTTTAATGCTTTAATGATCAGGTCTTTCTCTGCGTCCATAATGCTTAAGGATTCTTCCACTTCCTGGTGTTCATCAATATTATTGTTGTTGAGAACTAATGGCTGCCCCGATGAAATAGCCGGCGTATGGGGTTCTTCATGAAAATTATTCATCATAGCTTCATTTCTGAAATGTCTTTCATTTATAGAAGAAGGATTTTGCATTACATCAAAAAACATTCTTTTCAATTCAGTTACGTCTTTCTTTACGTCAAAAAATAATTTGTATAAGATTTCTCTTTCATTGGCAAATTCCTTTTGGTTATTTCCCTGCTGATGAGAAGCCAAAACGGGCAGACGAGTGAAATTTGTATCAGGTAAAAATTTTCTTAATTCATCTGCGCTCACCTGCTTATCTTTTGAAAGTACAGACACTTGTTCGGCAATATTCTTTAGTTCACGCACGTTTCCGGGCCACGGATAATTTACCAGCGCGTTTTTTGCATCTTCGCTTAATTGAACCGGGAAAGATTTATATTTTTCTGCGAAATCAACAGAAAATTTTCTGAACAATAATGGAATGTCTTCTTTGCGATCGCGCAATGCCGGCACTCTTATTGGCACTGTATTTAAACGATAATACAAGTCTTCACGAAACCTTCCGGAGTGGGTGTATTCCAACAAATCTCTATTAGAAGCCGCTATTACTCTCACGTCGGTCTTTTGTACTTTGGAAGAACCAACCCTGATGTATTCGCCTGCTTCGAGAACGCGCAACAAACGGGCTTGTGTACCGAGTGGAAGTTCTCCAATTTCATCCAAAAAAATAGTACCACTGTTTACCGTTTCAAAATATCCTTTGCGGCTATCAACAGCACCTGTGAAAGAACCTTTCTCATGGCCAAAAAGTTCGGAATCAATGGTTCCTTCCGGGATAGCGCCGCAGTTAACCGCAATGAATGGATTGTGTTTGCGCGCAGAAAGTGAATGAATAATATGAGAAAAAACTTCTTTTCCCACGCCACTTTCTCCGTTTATCAAGACACTCAAATCGGTGTTAGCCACTTGTATAGCTACGTCTAAAGCATACACTAAAGCGGGAGAGTTACCGATAATTCCAAACCTGTTTTTTATTGCTTGCTGATCCATTTAATCCTTTTCTTTTAGTAATTTTTCAATTTATACTCTTCTCTACTTTAATATTAATCAAATATTCTTCAATAAGTTTTATTCACGTTAGGATATCCGATAAAAAAGAATTGCCATTTTTAACCATATATCTTTATTTTATCCTTCTTAATCTGGGTTAATAAATATGGATTTTTCAATTTTTCATTAGGTACTAAATCAATATTTCTTTTCAAAATATTTTGTAATGAAAAAAGAAATTCAAAATAATTATCTGCAAAATCCAGTTCAGCAATTTTCTCTTTTTGAAATTCAAACAAAAAGTCAATATCGCTATTCTCATTGAAATCATTTCTTATTGCTGAGCCAAATAGCTCCAATGATTTTACTTTATGCTTTTTACAAGCAATGATTATTTCTTCTAATGAATTTTTTATTAAAGTATTCATCCCGCCTTATTTTATTTCATTTTATTTTATAATTCCCATCAATGTTCCTGCTGTACATCTTTCTATAAACACATCAACATAATCTCCTTTATTCCAATTTCCGGCTTTCGGGAATACTACCATTTTATTGTGATCCGTTCTGCCTGCCCAATGTTCATTGCTTTTCCTGGAATCCCCTTCTATTAAAACTGAAAATGTTTTTCCCAAATCCCGTTCCATACTTTCAAGTGAATGAATCCGATGTAAAGCAACTAGTTCCTGCAACCTTCTTTTCTTTATTTCCAGAGGCACATCATCTTCGAATCTTCTTTCAGCAAGGGTTCCAGGTCGCTCTGAATAAAAATACATATAAGCCAGGTCATATTTACAATATTCAAAAAGACTTAAAGTTTCTTTGTGGTCTTCTTCCGTTTCTGTGCAAAAGCCTGTAATAGAATCGGTAGAAAGCCCGCAACCGGGTAGTACTTCCCGTATCCTGTTTACCTTAGAAATATACCACTCACGGGTATAAGTGCGGTTCATCATTTGCAATATCCTTGAGCTACCACTTTGGACAGGCAGATGAATGTATTTACAAATATTACCGTATTTCTTCATGGTAAATAAAACTTCATCCGTAATATCTTTAGGATGCGAAGTAGAAAATCTTACACGAAGCAACGGAGATATTTGTGCCACTTTTTCCAACAAGTCAGCAAAAGAAACCATTGAATTATCAGAAGCATTTGCCCATTGATAACTATCCACATTTTGCCCCAGCAAAGTTACTTCTCGGTAGCCTTCATTAAAAAGATCATTGCATTCTTTAATCACAGAATCCGCATCACGGCTACGTTCGCGGCCCCGAGTAAAAGGAACAACACAAAAAGAACACATATTATTACAGCCACGCATGATACCTACAAATGCAGTTACTCCGTTGCTGTTCAATCTTATTGGGGAAATATCGCCGTAAGTTTCTTCGCGGCTTAATAAAACATTCACTCCCTTTTGGCCGCTTTCTGCTTCTTCTATCAATGCCGGCAAAAAACGATAAGCATCAGGTCCCACCACGATATCTACTAATTTTTCTTCTTCCAGGAATTTTGATTTCAATCTTTCGGCCATACAACCCAATACACCAACAAGCAAACCCGGATTTTGTTTTTTCAATTTCCTGAATTCAGTTAATCTTTTCCTTACGGTAATTTCTGCTTTTTCGCGGATAGAGCAGGTGTTGATGAAGATCATATCTGCCTCCTCAAAGTGAGGTGTAATTCCAAAGCCTTTTTGTTGTAAAATAGAAGCAATTACTTCGCTGTCAGCAAAGTTCATAGCACATCCATAGCTTTCTATATAAAACTTTTTACTTAAAGTATTATGAATTCCTTTTTTTGGCGCATAAGCTTCTCCCTGCCTGCTTTCATCATGTTTTTTATCTAAAATCAGTTCTGCCATTTTCCAGTTTTAAAACTTAGGGGTGCAAAGATAACAAATAAAAAAAATTACGACACTATGGCAGAAAGTTAATACAAAGGCAGGGAAGTAAAAAGCTTTAGAAGATATAAAGTGGAAAACAATATATTAAAATAGTGGCCAATCAATAATTATCTACTGTAAAAAGAGCTAAAGAAAAACAGAATCTGGAATATTTGTTTGATTAATGGCTTTGGGGGAGAAAGCAATATCTATGGAAATTAGCAAAAAAAATCCTTTTCACAAACACATGAAAAGGATTTAAAAATCTGATATCAAAAATCTTAATAATCTTTGTTATAACCACCACTTCTGCCGCCGCCGCTACTT
>JGI20206J14855_1000229_pt1 | contig 20840 bp, 28 predicted proteins | sample NGESurdeep092012_6_FD_14855 | JGI IMG/M metagenome (IMG submission 14855) | reverse complement strand
GACTGGTAGCAAACCCGCCACGCCGAGCACCTCCATTCTGCCAAGTCGTGGGTAACCTGCTGAGCCAATCCCCCGATACCCGAGATGTGGCGACGTACTTCGCAACTCCGTCATCACAGAACGACACGTTTCCTTGAAAATTAACGAGATGCGCGACGAGACCGACACACCGCAACCGATTGAAGGTTTCCTTTAACGGGGTGTCCATCTCGCCGGAGTAAACCCTGAGATTCAGCCACTCGAGGTTCGCCATTACTCGAGCCCGAAAGGGTCGAAGATCGGCGGCATGTTCGCACACTCAATATCGATGTAAGCCTTACCGGTGCTCAGTCCTTGCGCGCCTGCGTCTTGCGCCTAATCGCCGGGCAGCAAATCGTCGAGGATGTGCAAGGCCCGCTGCTTTATGGATTCGGTCGGGTAGTAATGATCGAACACATCGAGGGCTCCTTGGCGCTTGGTGATGCCGCACGCCGCTAACAAGAGGGATATGTCGTCAATGTCACGGGACCGACCAGCAAGAAGCTTCATGGCAAGCAAGAGAGGGCATTTCGCGACACTCACGGTCACCCCCGCACGAGCGATATGAATTTCCTAGTCCTCGTCGTTGTCGAAGTGGCTCGAGTACATATTGACGGCGTCGTTGAGCCACGTCTCGACCCAATTATTGGACATCGCGACCGAACGAATGGCCTCGTCGATTTGCGGCGACGGCGAGTACAGCGCATCGATGTCGCGTGACAGCGTCTCTCGACCCGCCTGGATCATGACGCCGGCGCCACCAACAACGCAAATGTGCGACGAGGCACCACGCTCGATGAGTTCGTCAACAAGTTCGTCGAGAGCGTTACGAACGTCGTCTGGTGAGAGCTGAGGATCAGACACTGGCGAGATCCGACTCGGACAGCCAAACTCCGTGACGCGCGAGTGCTTCGGGGATCTCTGACCGCTCGGCGTAGAGGGACGCCTCCCACTTCTCAGTCAAGGTGCGCGAGGGCTGGTCAACCCACTCGGGAACAGGTAGACGATCCTTGGTCAGGTAGTGCTCGACGAGTCCCGCTATCGCGGCGTCGTAGCGCTCATCGCCGCACGGTGGCGGAACTGCCACACACAAAGCGACGCGCAATGGCTTGGTTGCCGCCGCCAACTCGTCACTCAGACCTATGAGAGCCCGGAAAGCCACCTTGTGACTGCTCCGCTCAGAGCCCAGCTCGCGATAGATCGAATCGGCCCACACTGCGACCGGATAGCTGGACGTGGGAAGTGCGCAGAGCCGATGGCCGGTGGCCTCGAGAAGGTGTTCGAGTGACCCCGTGCCTGGATCGTGCGCGGAACGCTCCACATCAGCGATGGCTGACCCACATACCCGAGCTCGACCCGCCAAAGCGCGCTGAGTCAAGCCGCTGCCGCGACGCGCGGTCCTTAAAAGTTGAGCTGCTACTTTCGCCATCACGGCACCTCCTTGCTCTGATATCTCATAGCATAACGTCGCCGGCGTCCAGTTGTGCAATCACGAACCCGCAAATCCTCCAAGCGGGAACCTCAACTCCGGTGAGATGGACACCCTGTTTCTTTTAATCCCAAGGTGGCGGGATCGAGGCCCGGGCAGCCCACTAATGGTTGTGAACATTCGGCTGTTTCTTGTCAAAACAGATTCGGGTGATGCTTTACAAAGGTTCACCGATCAATTCACGTTATGACGTCAACTTTTACTGAAGTGAAAGTGACATCGAGTCCACCTTCGCTTCGGGGTATCGCAGTGATGATGGCTCCGTGCGCTCGAGCAATTGCCCTGACGATGGAGAGACCGAGACCATGCCCATTCGTATGGCTCACGCGCTCGCCGCCCATCTGCTGTAAGGGTTGGAACAGCCGCTCGACCTCGTCAGACGAGATGACCGGACCGGTGTTGTGCTCCGAGAGGGTTGCTCGCCCCGGCGCGGCCACCGTCGGGACCTCGACGTTTCCTCCGCTCACGTTGTGCCGCAGTGCGTTGTCGACGAGGTTCGTCACCAGACTCTCGACCAGTATGGGGTCGCCCAGTGCTGGCGCAGCCGCGACACGAGCGTTGATGCTGATCCCCCGACGCTCCGCTTCGTGCGCGCGGCTAAGGAGTACGTTCTCGGTAACCTCCCCTAAGTCGAACGTTATCCACTGCTCGACGCCGCTCTCGCTGGTTGCCAGGGTTAGGAGGGAATCGATGAGGAGTTCTTGTTGCTCGCCGAGCTGCAGCGCCTCTTCGCACGTCGCCCGCAAGCCCTCGGCCGTGGCGCCGACGTCGGCGAGCGCCACCTGCAGTAGCGTCCGCTGACCCGCCAGTGGCGTACGCAGTTCGTGCGAGGCGTTCGCCACGAAGTGGCGCTGGGATTCGAACGAGGCATCGAGTCGCCCAAAGAGATCGTCGAGCGTCCTGCCAAGATCGGAGAGTTCGTCTTCGGGACCAGCGAGTGCGAGGCGCCGATGAAGATTCGAGGCCGAGATCTCCCGGGCCGTCGCGTTCATAGTGCGTAGCGGTCGCTAGAGCCGTCCCGCAATCAACCAGGCGAGCCAAAGCCCGATAAGTACGACAACGAGCCCCACAATCGCGGGAAGCACGTCAAAGTTGTGGACAGTAACGAGTCGGTGCGATCCTATGGACGTGCCAGGAGCCACCTGCACGCCGTGACCCACCAGGAGGCCCGAAACTCCGAGCACTGCGGCGACCAGGGCGACGAAGAGTCCGGCGTAGAGCGCGGTGAGTTGTACGCGCAACGGATGGCGCCGAAGTTGGAGGAGCAGAATGAACTTTTCGCGCAGTTTCTTCATGATTCTCCAATCCGGTAGCCGCCCTCTCGAACGGTGTGGATGATCGGCGGGGTACCAAACTTGATGCGGAGTCGTCGAATCGTCGTCTTCACGGTGGTGGTGTAAGGATCGACAAACTCATCCCAGCCCCGCTCGAGCAGTTCGTCGGATAAGACCACTCGCTCCTTTGACGAAAGGAAGCACTCGAGAACCGCGAACTCCTTGGCGCTGAGTTCAAGTCGGCGACCACCTCGGGACGCGATGCGACGATTGGAGTCAACGGACACGTCGCCGCACTCAAGAATCGGTTGTAGGGGCCTGTTGGAGCGGCCCGACTAATACGCCTTGTCAGCTCCGTACGTGGCTTGGGCCGCCGTGAACCCACTGGATTCCAATTGACGAATGAGCACGTTCTTGGAGACTTTCAAGGCCTCGAGGCTCTGCTTGGCCGCCTCGTACGCCTCGGTATTCCAATTGGCTCCGCAGTGCGCTACTCCGTAAGAGGCTTGGCCAGCAGTAAATTTGGCGATCTCCAACCGTTGAATAAGACCCCTTCTTGAGAATGCTTTGGTACCCAGGTTTTCCTTGGCGGAGAGGAGGGCTTCGTGGTTCCAGTTGGCACCCGAGTGCTCAGCACCGTAATTCGCCTCGGTCGTGGAGTAGCCCCCATAGTTCAATTGGGATACGAGTCCCGCAAGCGAAAACGCCTCCGCTCTCAAATCCGACTTGGCTGCGGCGGCCGCCTCACGATCCCCCTTCGTGGCCGCACCGGCGCTACCGGAACCCCAGAGAATCAGAGCACCGCTCATGAACATCACAACCCCGATGCTTGCCGTGCCGAACCTCTTAATGCTCATGGTCCTAATCTCCATACCTAGGGCTTGAGCATAGAACCTCACGTGGTGCAACGAGAGAGATGCGCGCTGTCGTTGATCGTGCCATTCGGCCCCGCGACGTTCAACAATGCCCTTCCTTTGAACTGAACGTAGGTCTAGCCAATCGTCTCGCCACGACTTCAAATTTTCTAGAACATCTGAAAACGGTGGCGCATACGGCGAGTTCAAATTCGTCCCCCTACGCTGGGTCCAACGGCAACTAGGGAGAGGTCATGGCGGAATTTACTACTGCCAGATCAAATATCTCAAGGGTCAGCGTCTCGGTCGCCTGGCTACGTTACGTCCCGACGGAACGCTCCAAAACAACCCCGTTGTCTTCACCTTCGTCGCAGAAACCGGCACGTTCGAGATTGGCGACTTGAACATGGGTGATTCACAGAAGTACAAGAATGTCGTCGCAAACGGTCCAGTGGCGTTCGTTGTAGATGACCTTGATTCAGTTGAACCGTGGAAACCAAGAATGATAGAAGTGCGGAACGGCTGCATCGGTTCCGCACGAGGATTCGCGAAAATCGACCATACTCATCCATCCAAACCGGGTGATTAGTTACGGTATTGAGGAGTGACGGGAATCAATGGTTTGGGGAACGAGGGTTCTGGGCCCAATTTGACGAACCCTCCCCCCATTTCGAGGATCTGACGTCTCGGTTCTGATTCCAAGCACTGGAGACCAAGTGACTGACGGGGTTCACCGTACTGTGGTTGGTTATATCGTCTTGAACTGTTTCATCGGAGAATGTGTAAATCAATGCGCGAGACGACCAGCCCTTTTCTGAGAGTTCTCAAAGTCATCACGACGTGCGGCCTCTTGGCGACAATTCCAATGAGTCTCGGCACCGTCTCGGTTGCGGGCATGAACGATCACGTTGCGGTGTCCTCAGAATATGTGGCACTCGGAGATTCCTACGCATCTGGGGAAGGCCTGCAGTCCAACGCAACGACGTACATTTCTCCCTCGAATAATGACGGATGTCATCGAAGCGTGACGGCGTATCCCGTCTTGGTGGCGGCGAGCCTCAACATAGATCTTGGTCAATTTGAAACCTACGGGTCCGGTGGCTTTGTTGCCTGCTCTGGCGCCACGTCAAAGGACCTTTTGAAAGGAGAGAACGGCGAGCCCGCCCAACTCAGTGCACTGTCGTCAGCAACGCGTTGGGTCACGGTGACTGCCGGAGGCGACGATCTTCATTTCTCAAATGTCCTGCTCGCGTGCTTGGACCTCCGAGCGAGCGTCAACGTCCATCGCACGACGAGGAGCTACACGCAATCGGGCGTCGTACGTGAGGGCACAACGTGTGACGAGTACCTCGCGAGTGCGAATTCCCACTTCGCCGTTACGAGCGGAACTTCCAAAGAAGTGGCCACGCTTGAACACCTCTACGAGCAGATCTTCGTTCACGCACCGAATACTGAGTTGGCGGTACTGAACTACCCGCAACTGTTCACCGAAAGCCCTCCCGCGTTCTGTCCCGTCGCGCGCGGACTCAGTCTTTCCTCGCTGTTCAAAGTGAAATCCGCACAACTGAACATTGGTTATTCAGCGAATCAGATCTCAGAGTTCAATCGGGTGGAGAGCGAATTGAACGCCGCCATCGCAAGTGCAGTCAGTAACGTGAGCGCACTCGGAGACAATATTCGACTGGTTGACGTCGACAGCATCACGAAGGCCGCCGCGATTCCCTGCAACCTCGCTATCAGTGGGCGATCCGACATCAATGCTCTTCGAGTTTCCGTGGGTTCGCCGCTGACGACGGTCGTCGAGAACTGTCACTTCGACTTAGCGCACCTTCTTTCGCTACGGTCCTTCGTTACGTGTCCCTCGTACGAAGGAATCGTCTTCGTGGCGAACGTTGCGGCCAACGAATCGTTTCACCCGAAACAGGTTGCGCACGAAACAATGGCGCGAGCCGTTGACGCTCTCTTCAATCAGGTTTCATCAACAACGACCACGCAGAATCCGAATTGAAGCGATACAGGTATTTCGTATCGAACTCGAGCGACTCACCCGTGGACGCAGCCGAGTGGGGCTCCACGTACGTCCATCGTGCGGAGAAGCTGAATTCCAAGGAACTTCCGGATCGAACGAATGGCGTCTGCATGGAGCTCACTCCGCTCAAACATCCGCTGATCTCTCGAACGCCAGGTGTATTAGTTCCAGCCGCGCATCGCTCGGCGAAGCACCGCGTCGTAACCCTCAAGGCCCTCGGGGCTGAGGCGCGCTTCGGGTCCCGCGGCAATGCCGACGCGCTCGGGAATCACTCCCCAAAGCTCCACTTTCTGTTCCTTCCACCAAGCAATCGCCGCTTCGAGGTCATTCGTGCCCAGTCGCGCGGCGCAGATCACGACGCCTCGCGGTATCCGAGTGGGGATGAGCTCGAGCGTGGCGAGAACACGCGAGTACTCAACTCCTCCGGCGCGTGTCGGCACGACTACGGCGTTGGCGAGGGCGACAACCGACTGAGTAACCCGCTCGTTACCCGGTGGCGTGTCGACGATTGCCAGGCCGTCGACTCGCCCCATGGCCCGAGTCGCGGTACGTTCAGACGGGGCCTCGACGACAGTTATGCCAGGAAGGGGCCACGTTTCAAGCCACTCGGCCGACGACGCCTGCGGGTCGGCGTCGATGAGCGTGACGGGGTCGTATCCCCGCGCGACCGCAGCGGCGCACAAGTAAATCGAGGACGTCGACTTCCCGACACCCCCCTTCAATGAGGTCACGATGATATTCATAGACGGCATGCTACGACTCCTTTGATGATGGTCGGTTCGGCTTCCGATTCAACTCGTGACCGGAGCCTCAGGGCCCACAACAGTCAACCCGGGTCAGCCAAAACCTCCGTTGGGAAGGGAAGGGCCGTCCGTCATGACAGACTCCCCACTCATTGGCGAGGAGGGCTAAGCGAGAAATCCGACACCGTTAGGCTTTCGAAGTGACCCCCGCTGACAAATCTCGAATCAGGAGTGCGTCAATTCTTGGTCGGGTCATGTCGCCCGACGAAGCCGCAGAATTCATACGACCGGGCGACAATGTCGGGATGAGCGGCTTCACGGGGGCGGGCTATCCCAAGAAGGTACCTGGGGCTCTCGTGCGACGAGTCGAAGACGCGGCCACACGAGGTGAGCGTTTCGCGGTGAGTGTCTGGACGGGGGCGTCGACGGCTCCCGAGCTTGACGGTGCGCTCGCGGCAGTCGACGCGATCGACATGCGCATGCCGTACCAGTCTGACCCGGTGAGTCGCGCCAAGATAAATGCCGGACTCCTCGACTACCTCGATATGCATCTCTCGCACGTCGCGCAGATGGTCTGGGAGGGCGCCTTCGGACACCTCGACGTCGCGGTCATCGAGGTGTCCGGTATCACCGCGGACGGCGAACTGATTCCGTCGTCCTCGGTCGGCAACAACAAGACGTGGATTGACATGGCCGACCGCGTCATCCTCGAGGTGAACACGTGGCAGCCCGCCGCGCTCGAGGGGATGCACGACATCTATTACGGCACAGCGCTCCCGCCATTTCGCAGGCCTATTCAAATCATCCAGGCGTCGGACCGCATCGGCGTTCCCTACCTGCACTGCCCACCAGAGAAGATTGTGGCCGTCGTCGAGACGAACTCCCCCGATCGCAATACGGCGTTCAAACCAGTCGACGACACTTCGCAGCGAATCGCCGAACACCTCTTGGAGTTCCTGGCCCACGAAGTGAAGGGCGGGCGCCTGCTCGCGTCGCTCTTGCCCCTGCAGTCGGGTGTGGGCAACATCGCCAATGCCGTCCTTCGCGGACTCGACGGCGGGCCGTTCCGTCCGCTGACTGCGTACACCGAGGTCATCCAGGACGGCATGCTTGCATTGTTGAACTCGGGCACGATGAGCACCGTTTCGGCGACCGCCTTCTCGCTCAGTGAGGAGGGCTCGGCGGACCTGCACGCCAACATTGCTGAGTACCGAGACCGGATCATCCTTCGACCTCAAGAGATCAGCAATCACCCCGAGGTCATACGCCGGCTCGGGTGTTTGGCGATGAACGGCGCCATCGAGGCCGACATCTACGGCAACATCAACTCCACCCACGTCATGGGCTCAAGCATCATGAACGGCATCGGCGGCTCGGGTGACTTCGCCCGCAACGCCTACATTGCGATGTTCCTCACGCCCTCGACCGCCAAGAACGGCGCGATCTCCTCAATAGTGCCGATGGTCAGCCACGTGGACCACACCGAGCACGATGTGCACGTCGTCATCACCGAATGGGGCGTCGCGGACCTGCGCGGACTGGCGCCGCGTCGGCGTGCTCAAAAGATCATCGACAACTGCGCGCACCCCGACTACCGGCCAATGCTGCAGGACTATTTCGATCGCGCGAGCGCCACGGCCCCCGGCAAGCACACCCCGCACTTGATCGAGGAGTCGCTTTCGTGGCACGCGCGCTACCTACGCGAAGGGACCATGCGCCCCTCGTGAGAATCGTGCGGCTCGACGCTCAATCTGTTTGAGTGCGCCCAACCTGCAGTTCGGTGGCAGGGCCCTTGCACATCGTGGAATGTCATGGCACGACTGACCACCCTGCGGACAAATCGCTCTTCATCCACCTAAACCAAGAAACACCACGACAGATCTGTCAAGGCGAACTTGGTCCTCGCGCGAAAGCTGGCCAACGATTCGGCCTAAATTCGACCGGCGCACGGTCGTGATTTTGTCGACCATGAGGCTGCATGGTTCGCTCAACCCGTTGGTCGTCGTGGGGCCAATGGGAAGACGAAACAACGGCGCCTCGGTAGAGTCCGTCGTGAAGGCACAGACGGTCACTGAGTCAGTGCTGTCAAAACGATCGTCCTGGACAATGACGACGGGTCGTGGTTTTCCGAGGTACGCCGGACCACCCGCGGCAGTCCAAATCTCTCCGCGCCTCATCAAAGGTCATCGCTGATTTCGTCGATGAATCCCTGATCTTCTCCTGCGTGCTCGGATTGAGCTACGGCCAACGACTGCAGATGCGCTTGTCGCACAAACTCCTTAGAGCGCACGTCCGGCACCCAAATCTGAACGGGGCGCAGTCCTTGAGCGCGGAGCCGCTCTCGATGAGCCTGAACTCGAAACTTGGTGGTTGGCTTCTTCTTCGATGTTGGCATACGCCGATTGTTACAGGTAACACCAGAATTGTCAAGTTACATGTAACATCCAGGCTATCCGTACCTTCCGCTTTCGACGTTGGAAATATACGGCGTCCGACCTGATCCGTCGCGTCATTACTTTTTCCCAGCCCTCCGCACTGCCACCCATCATTTTGAAAATCATGGTCACACCAGTACCAAAGTCGCCGTCGGCCCTTTGCTCTAGGTAAACAGGACATATCCAATGCTTCGGTGCGAAGTGATCGATTGCAGCGAGCAGCGCAGTCAGGGTCAGCGCAGCGTCAGGAGCCGCAGTTCCAGCTCCCGGTGACCGTCGCAACTTTGCCATACGTTGTGCTTCCCACGGCGTGATATTTGACCGTCATGTCGATCGAGCCCGTTGACCCCTTGTACGTAATGCTTCCGGATGTTTCGAGAAAAGAGATAATCGGAGAGCCACTGCTCTGAAACGACGAATCGGTGAGTGAGTGCACGTCTGCCACGCCCACGTGAGTCGTCCCCTTTTTGGAAGGATACGCCGACATGGCCCAAGCACCGCTGCCTGCGCCGCTGATGGTTCCCTTCATGTGCGAGAGGGTCACGAGGAACCCCTTGCCACTGTACGTCTTACCGAAGGAACAGTTGAAGGACGAAGGTGTCAGTTTGAGCGTTCCACTGTAGGCACCCTTGAATGTAAATGTGTTCGACGCCCCACTCGCGCTGGCCGGCCCCGGCGAGACGAACGCCACTCCACCGAACACGAGCATCCCGGTCAAGATGATGGCGGTCGCCCTGTCACGCGACGATCGACTTCGCGAGCACTTCATCGGTGCGAACATTCCCGTCCTCCTCCAGTTGGGTATAACCACGACGAATGTAGTAATGACAATTCTGAGTCATCACCGCTCCGGTGTAGAGACGAATCTCGAAGAGGCCTAGTTCGAGTGCGCGAGATTCAGACCAGTCCATGAGAAGCCGCCCAATCCCATAGCCGCGCAGTCTCTTCGCTACCGCAATATTGTCCAAGAGTAGATAATCGGGGTACGACTCTAAAACGAGGAATCCCGCAATTTCGTCCCGAAGTTCGGCGACCCATGTAGGACCTCGTTCTATCGCAGCCAAGTAGTCGGTCTTCATCGGTTCCGGTTCACTACTTTCAGTTTCCACATATTGAAGGTACGAATCTCTAGCGAGTTCTCGTAAGGAAGAGGCGTCGCGAGACCTGCCAGGCCGGACTCGAACCTGATCAATATTCGGTACGTCGCCGTCGGCAGTCATCTAGAGATAATAGAAAGCCGAAGGCTCTTCGTAATCTCGTTCGGCGTAGGGTTCCAGACTCCAATGCCTGGCAGCCAATCTGTCGCGTCGGGCCTCAGAGTGCAACTGTCAACTAACTGCCTTGAACCTTTTTGAAGCCAATGACTGTCGAGTATCGAGATCGCATCGAAAAATCTTCGAAAGTCCACACTGCAGGTTTTCCAATTTCCTGGGCAAGGTGAAGAACTTCGTTTGGCGCCATATAGATGCCAAGGTGCGCTCCGTAGGTTTCGTCGGAAAAGTTGAAAAAGGCGAGGTCGAGCGGCTCTGGTTCACTCACGACAGTGGTGAACTCGTTTTCTTCCCAAAGATTCGACGAACGCAGAGGTGGGCAATTCAGATCAAACAGAGAAAGAACTCCGAACGCGAAGCGCTGACAATTCGAGCCTTCTAGCCAAGACGAAGGCGAATCGGTTCTCGCCCCGGCCGAGAGTATGAACGGGACATTTGCGATACTGCTCGGCCAGCCCAAGGGTGGAACGCGCCAGTCCATTGAGTCGAAATCGATCCCGGCGTGCTTTTCTGACGTGGCAGACATCAGCCCGTCAGCGCGACAACTGACTCCGCCGACATCGGTCGCGCCAAAAGGAACCCTTGTCCCTGGTCGCAGTCCAGCCCCGCGAGCGTGTCGAGTTGGTGATCCGTTTCTACGCCTTCGCCGACCACAGATATGCCGAGCGCGTGCGACATTGCCGTCACTGCGGCGACGATCGCACGGTCGCGCTCGCTCGTGCCAATCTGCTCAACGAAACTTCGGTCGATCTTCAAGATGTCAACTTTCATTCGTTGCAAATGCGCCAGCGAGGAGTAACCGGTTCCGAAGTCGTCCAGGGCGATGCGCACTCCGAGTGACGACAAGGCCGTCAGGGTCTCTTGAATCTCACCCCATCCCGCGACGAACGCGGTCTCAGTTATTTCAAGACAGAGCCGCTCTGGCGCGATTGCATGGCGACGGATCGCCTCCGCAACGACGCCCGCGAACCCGGTCTCCGCGAGCTCACGCCCTGAAACGTTGACCGCCATGGTGAAACCAATTGGCCAGCCGTCGCGGTAGATCCACTCGGCCAGTTGGCGACAGGCCTCATCTAAGACGAAGGAATCAATCCTCCCGATCAACCCGTGCTGTTCGGCAAAAGGAATGAACTCGTCCGGAGGCACCACCCCGCGTTCTGGATGGCGCCAGCGCACGAGCGCCTCGACGCCTACGAGCGTCTTATCCTGGAGTGAGAAGAGGGGCTGGTAGAGCAGGAACATCTCTCCGGAATCAATTGCGCGCGCAAGGTCGACCTTTAGGCGGTTCGCTGACGACGCGGTGTGCAGCGACGAATCGAAAACGCGGTGGCAGTCGCGTCCCGATGCCTTCGCCTCGTACATGGCCTCGTCGGCGTCGCGGATCAGTTGCTCGGGCTCGGCGAAGGGATCGCTCGTGAAGGCGATTCCCACGCTGCACGTGACGGAGAGATCACGTCCCTCCCTGATGTAGGTGGCGCGAACCCCCTCGACAATGCGACCAGCGATGAGCGTCATATCGTCGTCGTCGCTCAATAGTGTGCAGAGCACGACAAACTCATCGCCGCCAAGGCGAGCCGCGGTGTCGGAGTGTCGTGAGAAGCGCGAGAGTCGGCGCCCGACCTCGGCGAGCACTTGGTCGCCGGCGTCGTGGCCGAAGGAATCGTTGACTTCCTTGAAGTGATCAATGTCCACAAAGAGAACCGCGACTCGACCCGGTAGGCGTTCCATCGCCGTAAGAGCCTGCGCGAGTCGGTCCAAAAGGGCAAATCGGTTCACGAGACCGGTCACCGGATCGTGCAGCACTTGGTACGCCAGAGCGTTCTCCGCCTTGATCTGCGCAGTGACATCACGAGTAATCCCGAACGTGCCGATGATCTGTCCACGCTTATCGCGGAGCGCCATCTTGCTGGTCGACGCCCAGGCATCGGCTCGGTCGACAAACGTCTCGCGCTCGAGTTTCCCCACGATCGGTTCACCGTTACGAATGATCTGGCGCTCATCCTCAAAGGCTGCTGCGGCGTGTTCTTGGCTGTAGAAGTCGAAGTCCGTCTTACCGATGAGCTCGTCCAGTGCGTGACCCGAGGGCACGGTCGCGTCACAACCGGCGGAGACCAAGAGAAATCGGCTCTCCAGGTCCTTGAAATAGAGGCGCGCTTCCGTGGTGGCCAGAAGGTTGTCCATGCAGGTGAGTTTTAAGTCGCGGAGCTGGTCACTCTCTTCCGACGGATGTCGCTTCGCACTAACCATCACACTCCTGATCGGCGATCAATTGGTACTGTCAACCGAAACGCGTACAAAGCCTAGTGCTGGCTCACGGAGATTCGGGTTTCCACTGTCTCAGTAAAAAGAGTTGAATGCATTTGACGTAACGCCATTCAATCAACGAGCGTGGGATGGTGCGCGCACGTCCGCCACCACATGACGACAGTTCGTCGTCATGTGGTGGCGTCCACTTAGTGAATGAGGACCTTCAGCGCGTCGTGTTGCGCAGCGTTTTCGAACACGTCATACGCCTGAAGAATCTGATCGAAGGAGAATTCGTGTGTCACGAAACTCTCGACGGGCAACTGCTTCTGGGTCACGAGCTTCAAAAGCATCGCGAGCGTGTTCGTGTTCACGAGTCCCATCGAGATGTCGATGTTCTTGATCCAAAGCTCGTTCAGTGCCAACTCCACCGGCTTTCCGTGTACGCCGATGTTCGCGACGCTTCCGCCAGGTCGAACGATCTCGGTCGCCATGGTGAACGTCAGGGGGACGCCCACGGCCTCGATTGCGACGTCGACGCCTTGGCCGTCCGTGAGCGCAAGGACCTGCTCTTTCCAGTCCTTGTCGCCAGAGTTGACGGTGTCAGTCGCGCCAAAGTCCGACGCGCGCTTCAGACGACTGTCGTCGAGGTCGATCGCGATGATCTTGGACGGACCGTACAGTCGGGCCGTCGTCACCGCCGCGAGTCCAACCGGACCGGAGCCAATGACCGCGACCACGTCGCCCGGATTCACGTCGCCGTACTGCACGCCGATCTCGAAACCGGTCGGCAAGATATCCGACAGGAGGATGCCCTCGGATTCCGACAGGCTCTCTGGCATCTCGTAGACCGAGTTCTCCGCGAACGGGACACGAACCAACTCGGCCTGGGTGCCGTCGATCATGTACCCGAAGATCCATCCAATTCCTGCAATGCCTTCGGGGTCGAGACAGTGACCGAAGAGACCCTCTCGACAGTTGGAACAGCGACCGCACGAACTCACGCAGGACAAGATCACCTTGTCCCCCACGGCCAGTTGGGTGACGCCCGCGCCAATCTCCGTGATGACGCCGATCCCTTCGTGTCCCAGGATTCGGCCAACTTCGACCTCGGGCACGTCACCCTTGAGAATGTGCAAGTCGGTACCGCAAATAGTGGTGGCGATCATCTTGACGATGACGTCGGTGGGCTTTTGAATCACGGGATCGGCAACATCTTCCCAACTCTTTTGGCCCGGACCCTTGTAGACAAGTGCTTTCATGGTTACAGCTCCTTAATGGTCGGTGAGCCGTCTCGAAAAATGGCGGACACGAAATCGACCCTATGGACATTTTCTTCTTGGGCGACAGGGTCGAACGTCCCTCCTCAGAGCAACACCGACACGAACCCCGAACGGCGGGAACGATTCGGAGGGCGCGAAAATGACTTTTGTCTCTAAGCCCCGTGATTCGTGGGCGAACAAGATATACATATGACATCGCTCCCGACATCGAATTGTGAACAGATGCTGCCGGGGCAATTTCCAAAGGAGTTGATGGCCGACTTCGAAGTCGCCAACGGCGTAACTCTGCACCTTCGGCCGATTCGCGGTGACGACGCCGAGAAACTCGTGGAATTCCATACCCACCTTTCATTTGACTCGATCTACCGGCGCTATTTCTCGCTCCACCCCGTGCTCTCCAGCGCCGAAGTGAAACATTTCACACAGGTTGACTACGTCAACCGATTGGCGCTCGTGGTTGTCGACGGTGACCACCTCGTCGCCGTAGGACGCTACGACCGATATCCCGAATCGAGCACCGCCGAGGTTGCCTTCGTGGTGCGCGATGACTATCAGCACCTGGGCCTCGGTCACCGACTCCTCAACGCGCTTGCCGGGGCAGCCTGGGAACGAGGGATCACGGACTTCAGTGCCGAGACGATGTCGTCCAATCACGACATGTTGTCGGTATTTCGCCGCTCCGGATTTCCCCTGACGACCTCGAGTGCGTTCAACGAGATCAGTGTGCGCTTTTCGATTGACCCACGGAAGTTCTCGCCGCCCCAATCACTCTGAGCGCGTCCGGTTGTGCGAATGGTGAAGTCACTCGGGGTGTTACTCTGCTCCTAGGACGTCAAGACCTCGCATCCTTCTCACCTGACATTTGGTCAGGCAGTTAGAAGAGGGTTTGACATGGGTCTTCCAGGAATGGTGCTCAGCGCAATCGCCGCTGCGGCGGGCGCGATTATGTATTGGGCCGTTACGTATCAAGGTACGGGCTTTCGTCTCTCCACCGTGGGTGTCATTCTCATGATCGCCGGCGCCTTTGGATTCGTCGTTTCGGCGATCGTCTTCGCGGTGTCGAGAGGCCCGGAGCGAAGTCCCCGCCACACGCTCGACCGTCAAGTCGTTGACACTTCGGGAAATACGAGTTCCGTTCACGAAGACGCGAAATAGCGACGTCCGACCCATGCGCACATCGTCGACAAAGAACAGTTCCAAAACGAGGATCGCTGAACGAGGGGTCTCGCCTCAACCGCAGTCCCACCAACTCAGAATGGAGTGTTTGGCGTGTATATAGGAGGCGGGACGGTTGTCTTGATTCTCGTAATCGTTCTTATCGTTTTTCTGGTCAGACGTTGAAGAGTTGGCGCGACGCGCAGTGGATTCGCCCGCGACTGGTCGACGTACACGATGTAACGACAATGAAAGAGCAATCTTTCAACGAGACATGGAGTGACGATGAGCAAAAAGGACAAGGCCAAGAACATGGCCCAAGTAGCAAAAGGCAAGGTCGAAGAGTCGGTCGGCAAGACCGCTGGGGACCCCCAACTTGAGGCCGAAGGGAACGTCGACCAGATGAATGGCAACTTCAAGCAGGCTGGCGAGAAAGTAAAGGACGCATTCAAGCAGTAGATCCGAATGACGTTCAGCGAGTGCTGCGCAGTTCTCGCCGACAAGGATCAAGCCCCCCTTGATCCTTGTCGGCGACGTAGGACCAACCATGCATGCCTTAGGCATCGACGCAGTGCGAGGAGATCAAAAAATGGCAGAACCGACACTTCGAATATCGTCGTCACGCGAGTGAATCCGGAATTCACGTGACCGTTCCTCGTCTGCTCGATATCTACGCGATCATGGATCGAGTTGAACATGCGGGCTCCGATGGTGTCGCGCTCTGCGCGGTGGCGGCGGAGTTCATGGCGCTTGACGGAGCCGCCATCGCTCTGATCAGTAATGATGAAGATCTGATGTCCTTGTGTACGAGTAACCACTCCGCGAGCGCTCTGATGGACCTCGAAATTGCTTTGGGCGAAGGACCGGCGGTCGACGCCAGTCGAGGCGACGTCATCGAAGACACCGACCTACTCGCGGCGTCAGATGCCACTTGGAGTACCTACAGACCCGAAGCCGTCGCCCTGGGTGCTCGAGCAGTCTTTGGCTATCCGGTTCGACTCGGAGCGATCCGATTCGGAGCACTGAGCCTCTTTCGCAATCGTCCGGGACCGCTGGACGCAGGTCAGGCGTCCGACGCGTATCTCATGGCGTCGGTGATCAGTCGGGCGATACTGGCCGAGCAGGCGGGTGGTTCCCCGGGCGGCCTCGTCGGAGAATTAAACGGCGCCTCGATGCTCGATTTTCGAGTCCATCAGGCGGCGGGAATGCTGGCGATCCAGGGTTCGATGTCGGTGAAGGACGCGCTCGTGCTCTTGCGCGCGCACGCATTTGGAATCGGAAGTCAGCTCTCAGATCTCGCGGAGCGCGTCGTAACAGGTACGACACGCCTCGCCCCGGATTCCAGAGAATGGATTGACGACGTCGCGGGTGGGCGTGATGAGTGATAAAATTCGCTTCAAATGGACCGACGAACTGGGGCCGTTACTTGATTGCGATCGGTTGAGAGGCAGGGGGGTCGATGAATAGAGAGTCACTATTAATTGCGACGCTCGTAGAGTTGGCCGACAATTTGGTCGACGACTACGACATCATTGACGTGCTCTCCGTCTTGACCCAACGCTGCGTGGAGGCCGTCGACGTCGATGCCGCGGGCGTCATGCTCGCTTCACCGATGGGGGAACTGCAGTTCGTGGCTTCGTCGAGTGAGTCGATGACGGTACTCGAGTTGTTTCAAATTCAAACGAACGAGGGGCCGTGTGTTGACTGCTATCGCGACGGTCTCGCCATCACGAATCACGAACTCCGCGAAGCCGATGGACGTTGGCCATTATTCACGCCGCGAGCCCTCGCTCTGGGTTTCCGAGCGGTGCACAGTCTGCCCATGCGCCTGCGGGGGCGCACGATTGGCGCGCTCAACCTCTTTCGGACGCATCAAGGATCACTCACGGATGACGACGTGATTGTGGCCCAAGGTCTCGCCGACGTGGCGACAATCGCCATACTTCAGCACCGCTCGACAATAGATTCCGACGCACTGAACATTCAATTGAGTAACGCCCTCAACAGTCGAATCATAATCGAACAGGCAAAAGGGATGATCTCCGAATTGGCGAACTGCAATATGGACGAAGCCTTCAATCGCTTGCGATCACACGCCCGCAACCACAACGAGGGCCTCACCGCACTCGCCACGCGCGTCGTGAACAAGGCATTGAATTCGAACGACCTCGACGAGTGGGTCGCGCCGCAGCGCACGTAATACTTCGCGAGTGACCGCGTCGACACCACACAGCGAATTCGGTTTCGATGACGCACCGTCACTCCTCGTCGAAGTCTCAATCGGTCGCACCGCGAATTGCGAAGAAGTTGTGTCGACTGACGATTCGCGCCGACGTGAATCGGTCCCGCTTCTGGTACAGTTCAAACAGAAGTCCAGATCCCGCTTCCTTCGCGCCTGACTGTGTTGGGCCCGTTCGAAGGAACGAGTGGTGAGAATACCTGGACTGGTCCCGAGAGACATTGCCGCAGCGCTCGGCGTCATCGTCGACCTGACCGCCGTCGCTGACAGTGCCATCGACCAGTCGGTCACTGCGAGTCGCGATGGTTTCGGCGCTCGTACCGTTCACTTCGTTGATCCGTTTGCACAGGATTCTTCGTATACCGTCTCGTCGCAATCTTCATCAATTGACTCTTCCGTCGTGCGTTTCTGCTCGGGTGGTCACCGTTGTTCCGGTACGTATACGCCGCGACTGATGTCGCGTTCTATCGAATCCGGAGTGGCCAGCAGCGAATCCGAAAGACAGATGTCGTCCGGAAGTGATCGAGGAGGAACATGAAACTACTGAACAGAGCGAAGAATATGTTGCAAATTTCGAAAGGTAAGACGAAAGAGGTCACCGGACGGGTCACCGGAAATCGAGACCTCGAAAGCGCTGGTGCCAACGATCAACATAAGGGCCACCTCAAGCAGGTGGGAGAAAGGGTGAAGGATGCTATCGACGAGCTTTGAGTCGCGGGACGATGGTGAGGGCGCTCTGTTGCACGACGTTTCGCTGCGTGAACCCGTAGAGGTCGAAGCGAGTCTGCAGGACGACGTCGAACGCCTTCTCGAGATTGCGGGACAACTCTTCTCCGCGATTGAGCGCCAGATTCATCGAATCGAAGAGGAGTTGGTGTTCGCCTGCGGAGAGCAGGTCCGGGAGTACGCGCAGACCGTGTTCAAAGAGCGACTGATTCGTTGCGCCCAGAGCCTGAACATGTCAATTCAAGACATTGGCCTTCATCTCGATCGGCGAGCGGAGGAGCACATCACTACGTATAGACTTCGCGACGACTCCCCGAGTTAACTACTGCCGACGTCGATAACGGTGCGTGCGAACGTTTCGCCGTGTCGATTTCTTTGCCAATGTGAGTTCGCCCACGATGAAACTTGACTACTTCCATCGTCTTTGTTATAAATAAAACCTCACGTCTCGTTGGTGACACCTTCGCCGTCAACGCAATTGAAAGAGAGCACTATGCCCGAATGGGGATTCGAAACACGACAGATCCACGCCGGTACGTCACCAGATCCGACCACGGGCGCACGTGCCGTACCGATCTATCAGACGACCAGTTTCGTCTTTCGTGACACCGCCCACGCGGCGGCGCTCTTCGGTCTTGAAGAGCTCGGCAACATCTACACCCGCATCATGAACCCCACGCAAGCGGCTTTCGAAGATCGCGTCGCCTCGCTCGAAGGCGGCGTCGCGGCGTTGGCTGTCGCGAGCGGCATAGCCGCCGAGACCATCGCGCTTCTCAACTTGGCCGAGAACGGCGGCCACATCGTTTCGTCCGCGTCGCTCTACGGTGGCACCTACAACCTCTTTCACTACACGTTGCCCAAGCTCGGCATCGAGGTGTCGTTCGTCAATGACCCCGACGACCTCGAGGCGTGGCGAAGTGCCATCCGACCGAACACGAAGGCGTTCTATGCCGAGACCCTCGGCAATCCGAAGGGCGACGTCCTTGACTTCGAGGGCGTTGCCAAGGTGGCGCACGACAACGGGATCCCCCTCGTGGTCGATAACACCTTGGCAACGCCCTTCCTGGCCCAGCCGCTCGCCCACGGCGCGGACATCGTCGTGCATTCGGCCACGAAGTTCATTGGGGGACACGGAACATCGATCGGTGGCGTGATCGTCGACGGCGGCACGTTCAACTACGAAGCGAGCGGTCGCTTCCCCGGCTTCACCGAACCGGACCCGAGCTACCACGGGCTTATCTTCGCGGAACTCCCGGCGCCGCTCTTCCCCGCTCGCTACGTGCTCAAGGCTCGACTGCAATACCTACGCGACATGGGCGCGGCGATCGCACCGCTCAACTCGTTCCTCTTCTTGCAGGGACTCGAGACCCTGAGCTACCGCATGGAGCGTCACGTCCAAAACGCCGTGGCCGTTGCCAATTGGCTCGAAGCACGCGACGAGGTCACGTGGGTCGCCTACCCCGGTCTCGCGTCGAGTCCCTGGCACGAACGTCAACTCCAGTACTTGCCGCGAGGCGGTGGTTCGATCATCGCCTTCGGTATCAAGGGGGGACTGAGCGCCGGCCAGAAGTTCATCGAGGGATTGGAACTCTTCAGTCACTTGGCGAACGTCGGCGACGTACGGAGCCTCGCGATCCACCCCGCCTCGACGACGCACTCGCAACTGACGCCGGACGAGCAGACCACCGCCGGTGTGAGCCCGGACCTCGTGCGACTCTCGGTGGGACTCGAGTCGATCGACGACATCCTCGCCGACCTCGACACCGGATTTCTCGCCGCCAAGGACGCGTGAGCTCAACTCCAATTCCGGGAACGTGGCAGATCGGCGATGACCCCGGTCGCCGTCAATTCGTCGAACTGAAAAGCGGCGACCAGGGTTTCAGCCTCGAAGGCGGCGGTTCCTTGTCGAACGTGACCGTNGCCTTCGAAACGTGGGGGCAACTGAACTACTCCGCGACGAACGCCGTCCTCGTCTTGCACGCCCTGTCCGGTGATTCGCACGCCGAGGGTCCGTCCGGACCGGGTCACGTCGCGCCCGGCTGGTGGGAAGCACTGATCGGCCCCGGGGCGTCGATTGACACTGATGAGTACTTCGTGGTCTGTCCCAACGTGCTGGGAGGTTGCCAAGGGACGACCGGCCCGTCATCGCCCGCCGTCGACGACGCCCCGTACGGATCGAGGTTCCCAGTGATCACGATTCGCGATCAGGTCGCCGTTGAAGTCGCGCTCGCCGATGAGCTCGGCATCGGAAAGTGGGCGGCGGTGATCGGTGGATCGATGGGCGCGATGCGAGCGCTCGAATGGAGTGTGGGCTACCCCGAGCGAGTGGAACGAGCCGTCGTCTTAGCCGTCTCCGCCGCCGCGTCAGCCGAACAGATCGCACTGTGCTCACTGCAGGTTCGCGCCATCAAATCCGATTCGGCGTACGCGAATGGCGACTACTACTTCACGGGACGAAGTCCCATTTCCGGCCTCTCGGTGGCGCGCGGTCTCGGTCAATTGAGTTACCGGACCGAACACGAATTCGACGTCCGTTTCGCGCGCGAAGCACAAGGTGAAGAGGCGCCGTTGCACGGTGGTCGTTACGCCGTCGAGTCGTACCTCGAGTACCAGGGCGAGAAGCTGACGCGACGATTCGACGCGAACACTTACGTGGTTCTGAGCGAAGCGATGAACCACCACGACATCGGGCGCGGGCGCGGTGGCATCGCCGAAGCGCTCAACACGGTGCGCGCGCGCGTCACCGTCGCCGGCATCGCTAGTGACCGCCTCTACCCTCTCGGCCAACAGTTGGAGATCGCGCGACTCTTGCCGGGTGACCAAGAGGTGCACGTCATCGAGTCCGAGTTCGGCCACGACGGTTTTTTGCTCGAGACCGAGGCCGTGGGGAACGTGGTGCGCGCGGCGCTCGATCAGTGACACTGCATTCGCACTACCGACTGTCCACTTCAGCGCATCAGCGGGCTTCGACGTCCTCAGCGATGACACGGGCTTCATAATCGCCGTTCCTTTGCACTTTCTCATTTGATGTAATGACAACCCACCGGTCGTTCCTATTTCCTATTATTTCACTAGTAATA
>JGI20206J14855_1000222_pt1 | contig 21042 bp, 20 predicted proteins | sample NGESurdeep092012_6_FD_14855 | JGI IMG/M metagenome (IMG submission 14855) | reverse complement strand
CCGGCCGTGCCGAACGACGGCGCCGTCATCCCGCTGTTCCGGCCGAACGGCGACCTGAGTTTCGTCAGGCTGAATTACTATACCGGCAACACGCAGGTCGTGACGTACAGTTACGGCAGCTACTTCCAGCAGCTATCGAGCATCCTAGCTACGGCCTACCCGGACGTGCCGACTAACGGTTCGGTGGTGCCGTTGTTCCGGCCGAACGGCGACCTGAGCTTTGTCAATATGAACTACTACGCTGGGCATGCCCAGGTCGTGACTTATGGCTTAAACGGCTACTTCCACCAGCTATCGAGCGTTATCCTCACGCCTTACCCGGCGATCGCGCCCGGCGGTTCGGTGACGCCGATGTTTATGCCGGACGAAGACTTGAGCTTCGTCAATTCCAACTACTACGCCGGCAATGCCCAGGTCGTGACGTACAGCTACGGCTATTACTACCAATTCATCAGCACCCAGTTCGTGGCCGGCTATCCGAGCGTCAGTGATTACACCAACGTTAAGGCCATAATCAGCCAATAGGTACGGGCCGGAAAGCCGCCGCGGGCGGGCTAGAAATGGTCGGTCAGCTTGAGCTTGACCACGGCTTGCCCGCTATCGATTGGGGTGCTGCCTCGGCTGGCGACAAATTGCGTCAAACCGTCCCAGGTGTTCGGCAAGCCGTTGACTAGAATCCCCTGGCTCGTATTTTCGGGAATAAGCCTGTACTCATTCACCGTACCGTTGGCGTATAGCAGCGTCAGGAAGTAGGTTTTGCCTCTTATAAGTTCGGCCGTCAGCTTATCTGATACGCTTTGCTTGATTGTGGTTTGGACGAAAAGCGGCTTGCTCCGCTGGTAAGGCTTCAGCGTGACCCATCGGCCTGTCGCCGGGATCGCGCTAAGGCTCATGGTCTGGTCCAGCGACGGCGCGGGGACGGCCGCGACGTTTTTCTTGAGCAGCATGAAGCTGTCGTTCGACTGGGCCAACGTGTACCGGCTCAGCACCGTCCTGAAAGTCTTCGGTTCGTCCCACAGGACGTGCCGGCCGTCAATGCCGCCGACGCTGCCAGGACCGGTGCTGTGCCAGATAATATACTCAGGAGCGGCTTTTGATTCGAAAAATTTGGTGTTGATATTGTCCAGATAGGGGTCGTACGTCTCAAACGAAAAAGGCGACGGCCGGTTATCCCACTTCAGGTTATTAGCGGCGATGATTGACGTTTCCCAGGGGAAGACGTCGACGCCGCCGCGGCCGATTTGCTGCAGCATCGACGATGGCAAGGCCGCGCCGCCCAGGCCGGCGGCACTGTAGTGCGCCCATTGGCTATCCTGTTTGGTGACGTTGAAGTACTCCACGAAATTATTCTGCTCGATATTATTAACCGGCGAGCCGAGGACCGCTAACAGGCTGCTGCCCCCGCCGCTAAACGGCAGATTATTCCCCCAGACCGCCAGGACCGAAAAGGCGACTATCAGGCACAGTACCTGCCTGTCCCGCCGCGTCCGGCTGGCCCAGCTGACATACATCAAGCAAGCCACCGGTATGGCGACCATCAGCAGCCGCAGCAAATGCGCGTCCTGCCGGACGACCGCGTATTTCCAGATAACCAGCAGCGATGGCGACAGGAAGAGGTAGCGCAAAAAGGTCCGCCGACCGTGTAGCAGTGGCCAGAATAAAATTCCCAGCAGCGCCAGGGCGGTAAAAATCGTCCCGTAAGCCGTTTGTTCGCTGTACAAGGACATCGCGCCGCTGAAATTATTACTCTCTATCAGCCCGGTGCGGATATACATCGTGAAATCGGTGATGCCCAAATGGTGTCCGAGCGCCAGGAAGACCACGGCGTAGACGGCCACGGCATAGAGCGCCCAGGCCGCCCGTTTGATAAGCTTGCCGTCGGCGGCCAGCAGACATAGAATTATAAGCGTCGGCAGCGCGGCGAAACCGAGCGTAAATTTGGTCAGTAAGAAGATGCCCCCGATGGCCGACAAGGCCGTCAGCAGTAACAGCCGTTTGCGGCCCGCGAGTTTCATATAGATGAAGCAGTAGACCAGGAAGAGGCTCAAATAGCCCCATTCCGGCTCGAGGCTGCTGCCCATTGATAAGGCGTAGACCAGCCCGCCGGCCGCTAACCACCTGGCCTTCGGGTCTTTGACATACAGCCTGGCGAAAGCATAAACCCCGATGCCCAGGAACAGGACGTAGAGAGCCAGCGCGGCCATGACCTTATGGACGTTTTGCGGCAGGTAATTGGACACCAGGTAGCCGAGCGGACCGTAGGTCGAGATAAACTGACTGCCAAACGCTTCGCCGGACGCCGCCGCGTTATTAACGGCGTAATTGAATGACGGGTCGACCAAGCCGTAGCTCAAGCTGTCCAGCCGCGGCGCCAGCAGGAAAAACGCCGCCGCCATGACGCAAAATAGCAACAGCAAGTGGCGCACGGGCAGGGCTTGCTTGATACCGCTCAAAGACGTCAGGTCCGGCTCCGCTTTTGGCTGGGGCAACCGGCTAAAGGCGGATTTAGGGCGCGAAGTCATAATTGGTAATTATATCCGAAGCCTGGACTTTTCTAATAGCGCTGCCGTCGATTGACATGATTTCCGACTTGTTGATTTGCGGTAGCAGGCTAAAAGCCCGCTCGACGGCATGGGCCATCGTACTGTCGATCTGTCCGCCCTCGGGTTCAAAATCCTCGGGCGCTAAATGAAGTTCCAAGATAGGCCTCAAGGCCTCTAGCGACACCCAGAACATAGTGCCCGCGAAATAGCCGTAGCCCTGCGGTTTGCGCAAGACCTGGGCGGCCGCTTCGGGGGTAGCGGTTCGCGAAAGTACTTTCTTCAGGCTTTGTTTGTTGCTGCCCATGTACCGCTTGAGCGAAACGAAATGTCCGGCCGGACCGATAACCGCGGCGCCGGACCGCAAAGCCTCGACCGCCCGGCCGGCCAAGTCGGCACTCGGCAGCAAGCTGTCGATTAAGCCTTCGAACCAGACGTTGCCGTCATCACGGTGTTTTGATTTCTTGGTATGGATCTTCAGCACGTATTTGTAGCCGCTCTTGTCCAGGCGGCGGGCGAGGTGGACGAAAGGCAGGACGTCGCGGCCCCGGTTAGGCACGACGAAGACCTGGGCGGCCGGGTCGTATTTGTGGATTTCCTTGGCGAAGCTTTTGTCCTTGATGTTAATCGTCACGAATAAGTCCGCGCCAATGTCTTTGAGCAAGTCCAGCTTGGTTTTCAAATATTCCCACCTTTCCGGATAGTAAAGATGGATGATTACGGCGAGCGTCCTGTCCTTTTGCCTGATCATGCCGTAGGCCGGGAAGTTCCGGCTGTTGGCGGCGTTCGAGCTGTGCCCGGCCATGACCTCGGCCGTGCGCTTCAGGACGGCGTGGCCAAGCTGGCTGCTCGGTTCCAGCACGGTACCTTCGGCCCATTCGTTCCAGGCGTTAATAAACACCAGGGGCTGTTCGCGCCGCGCCGATTCTCCGGTGATAACTTTGTCCAGCCAGGTCGCGTAGATGTCCGGGTTGGAGCCGGTGAAGACGAAGCCCTTGCCCTTCTTCCTGGCGTCATTGTCCCAGGACGGGACGACCGATTTATAATTCGGGAAGTCGAAAACCTCGTACAGCCGGTCGTTGAGCGCGATCGCCCGATAGTCTATGACCGTACCTTCGAAGTTAACGTCAAGCAGCTTTTTGCTGACGTCAACGAAGGGCAGCTTGGCTTGCGGAAAAATCTCCTGCTTGAAAAATGTCGACTGCGGCGCGAAATCCAGCCCGGTGTCGAAGCCGTATTCCCTCGGGTCCTGGTCTTCGAAACTCAAAACCGATACCAGCTGCAGCTCCCGGCCGTGCCGCTTGCGGAAATAGTCGCGCCACACGGCCGCGTAATTGGCCGGGTCTTTTAGTTCCGATGCCCGGTAGACGATCAGGACGGGCTTGCCGTCTTCCGTGACGTAGCGTGGGTCGGTCAAGATAGGCTCGACGTCCTTGATGAAGGCCAGCGGGTCTTTGTCGGCGTACTGTTGGGCGACGATGACTTCGTTGTCGCGGCCGTCCCAGCGCTTGGTCCAGTTCTCGTTGGCCCAGCAGATGGCGAAATTGAAATCCCAGTCCTTGTGCTTCAGAAAAGTGTCGAGCGGTTTTTCCAGCAGCCGCTGGCCGCTAAACCAGTAATAGTAGAAGCAGAAGCCGTAAACGCCGTACTTCTTGGCCAGCTCTATCTGGTCGCGCATAACGTGCTCGTCGCGCAAGTCGTAATAACCCAGGTCGGCCGGTAAGACGGGCTGCGGATGCCCGATAAACCGCGGCACGGCAGCCGTGACGTTCGTCCATTCGGTGAAGCCCTTGCCCCAGACCTCGTCGTTTTCGGGAATCGGATGGAATTGCGGCAGATAAAACGCCAGTACGCGCGGATCGTCCGGCGCCCTGTCGAACACGCCCTTTGATTCAGTTTCAAAATAGTAGGTTTTGCGGTTGTCGATAAGGTTCAAATGGTCGGCATAGTTCTGGGCTAAGTCGGGGTTCAAATAATCGGCGGCCAGCTTCTCCTGGCTGGCGGTCAGGGTCAGGCGCTTGACCGGTTTGTAGCCGTTGCCGGTATCGGCCTCGATGATCACTTCGCTGCCGCTGAGCTCGAATTCGACCGAGAAACCGCTGTAGAGGGCGCTGTTTTTGTCGTAATTACTATGGCTTTTGTAGACGTCGGTCCGTTTGATCTTGATTTTGGCCTGGTACCGTTGGCCGCCGTTGACGGCTCTGAGGCCTTTGAGCTCCAGGCCGGCTTTGTTAACGATAAGCCAGCCTTCGAGCAAGACGTTCTTGGTAGAGATGTTATTGGTTCTGGGGGAGTCAATGTTAAGGAGGAGTTTCGGTTTGGGGCGCAATTTTCGGCCGGCGCCTTTGACGTAGTGCTTGACTATGTGCGGCGTCGCCTGTTTGGCCAGTTTGATAATTTTCGGCATTAACTTACCTCCAGCCGGCCGTTAGTCTTGAGGTAGTTCGGGTTAACAAACGGGTCGTAGGTGACATAGCCGGCCCACTTCTTCCTAAACGAGGCCGCCGCCTTCGGCTGGAGCTTTTGGCCGCCGACGGAACCGGCCTGCAACGAGCTGGCTATATAAGGGCTGTAAACGCAGCGGAAGCCGTCGGCGACCGCCGTCAGGCATAGGTCTGTAGCCAGGTAGGCCGGCTCTAGGCCGTTCACGTCAATCCGCTCGAGCACTGCCCGGCTGACAATCAGCGGCGCCTCGACGGCCAGGACATTCCGGCGGCTTTTGCCGTGCAGCGCTCTCATATAATGATTATCCTCTATGGCCTCGCCATTTAGTAGGGGCAAGTAGTATTTGCCGAGGCCTATGCCGAGGCCGGCCGAATAAAGCGTCCGGCCGTCAAGCGACAGCAGCCGCCCGCCGACGATGCCGACGCCCCGGCGCTGGCTGTCGGCGATGAATTTGTACAGCCATTTGTCGGATATTTTGGCGGTCTCGGCGGGCAGCAGTACGAAATAGTCGCTCTTATCGGTATTTAACAGGCCGGCCAGGGCCTGGGGCGTAAGTTCGGGCGGCGTTTCGATACGGACCCTGTCGCTCGGGTAGCCGCTATTTTTCATCAGGCGGGCGGCGGCGTCATAGGCCTGTCCGCCATAAACCACCGCCGTCACGCCGGGCCGGCCCTCGACTTCATACTCGATAATGCTGTGCTGCCAGATCAAACCCTGATGAACGGTGCCCTTGGCGCCGATTCTGGCGACATGGTCCTGGAGCAGCTTTTTTTGGGCGTCGTAAACATACGGCTTGGCATCGGTATCCTGGGCGGTCGAGGCTGCATGGACGCGCCAGCTGTAGAGGACTTTTGGTATGTGGCGTACCTTTCCGGTGGCTTCGCTGACCCTGATGAACAAGTCCCAGTCCTGTGCCCCTTCGTAACCTTTGCGGAAGCCGCCGACCTGCTCGACGACCGTTTTCCTGATGCAGGAAAAGTGGGTTATGTAATTGCAGCTTTCCAGGAATTCGGGGCTCCAATCGGGCTTGAAGAAAGGGTACGAATGGAGCTTGCCGGCCTCGTCGATTTTGTCCTCGTCAGTGTAGATGAAGTCGGTTTCGGGGTCAGCATTGATAACTTTTACGATCTCGTACAAGGCATTGGGCCACAACACGTCGTCGTGGTCGAGCAGGGCCAGGTATGCGCCCGACGCGATTTTGATGGCGCTATTGCTGGCCAGGCTGATGTGCCCGTTTTGTTTTCTTTCGACCAGTTTAATCCGTTTGTCGCGGGCGGCGTATTGCTTGATCTTTTGGACTACCGCCGCGTCCGGAGAGGCGTCGTCGGCGATACATAATTCCCAGTTCGGATAAGATTGGTTGATAACGCTGTCTAGACACGCTTCGAGGAAGCGTATTTTCGTATTGTAGGTCGGTACTATGATGCTGATTGTCGGCTGCAGCTTGAAAGCTTGGTAGTCCCCGGCTTGCTTGGCCAGCTCGCCTGTCGAAGGGTACTGCTTCTGGAAATCATAGATTTCCTGTCGGGCCGGCGCGGAGCCGGGCCGGAGCAGGTACTTGGCGCGGCGGGCCGCCCTATGGACGTGCTTATTCTTCTTGACTAGTCGCTTAATGAAAACTTTCGGTTTACTCATCCACTATATTTTTGGGGTAAAGTACATTTTACCGACGACCTTCTCAATTGTTCCGATGTTCACGCCGGCTTCAAGCATCCGGCGGCAATGGTTCCAGTCGCCGGGCTCGGCGACGACCCAGCTCTTGGTGTCATATTCGAAGAAGTCCAGCAGCTTCATATATATAGCGGCCTGCGACGAGTACTGGCCGATTTGCGGCGGGTAGCTCCAGATGTCTTTCTCGACTTTGGTTTTGGTGTTGTACTGTTTTAGTTTGCCGTAAACCATTTCGTATTGGCCTTCCAGCGCGGTTTTGAGCAAAACTTCCAGGTGGTCCGGTTCGAATTCATCGTCATCGTCCTGCGGCGCGATCCAGTCGCCGGTTGATAGTTCGACGCCCTTGTTCATGCCCGGCGAGCCGGCGCTAAACCACCTGTCCTGGGGGTCGTCGGGATAAGGGTTGCGGAACGGGAAGTCGTAAAAACGGATGCGCGGGTCGTTGATTGCGCGGATTTTGGCTTCGGTATCATCGGGGCAGTGGTCGCCAACGATTATCAGTTCCCAGTTCTTATAAGTCTGGGCCAGTATCGAGGGGATGGTCCGGGTCGTCAGGATGTCAGCCCGGTTATAGGTGGCTATGCGGATCGAAATCAGAGGTGATTTGTTCTTAAAAACCTGCTGGTAGTCTTTGGTTTTGCGGACCGCCAATAACTTCTCGCGCAGGTGCGGTATGTTATCCCGGTTGCTGCGGATGACCCTTTCGTTGCGCAATATCACGCGCTCCTGTTCTTGGAGGCGCTTGTCGATTTCTTGGAGGCGCTCGGTAGTTTCAGCCAAAGCCTTTTGCTGGACCTCGGTCTGGTATTTAACCTGGTCCTGAATGGCCTGGGTATTAGCCTGTATCGCCTGTAGTTTGTTGTGGCCGAATAGCTTGCTGATTAATTTTTTCATAGCGTAATTACTTGCCCTAAGCTTAACATAGACACCTTGAGGATTAGCCGTTCAGCACGTTGATTATGAGCGCGATGTCTTCTGCCCGCATATTGTCGTGGATCGGCAGCGACAAGACCGAGCCGTCGACCGATTCCGTAACCGTAAGCTGGGCGTGCCGCGCGGCCGTTTTGAAATAAGGCTGCTGGTGGAGCGACGGACTGTAGTAGATTTTGGCCTCGACCCCCGCCTCGCGCAGGGCCGACAAGTAAGCGTCGCGCTTGGCCGGGTCTTGGACCAGCACAGCGGCGAAACATAGCGAGGCGTTCTCGGCGTTTTGCTGAAACTTGAAGGCCGAGGGATTGAGCCCCGACTTGTACTTGGCGAGCACCGCCCGTCGGTTGAGCAATATCGAATCGAAACGCTTGAGTTGCCTGAGGCCGATGGCGGCGTTGATTTCCTGGAGCTTGCCGTTGAAGCCGAGCCGCGCGGCGCTGCCTTTTTCGACGAAACCGAAATTCTGGATTGAGACCAGCGACTTGATCAAGGCTTCGTCGCGACTGACGACGGCACCGCCTTCGCCTATGGACAGCGGTTTGGTGGCGTGGAACGAGAATATTTCGCAGCGGCCGGCGCTGCCGACTTTGCGACTGGCCGAATACAGCGAGCCGAAGCCGGCGGCGGAATCAATAACCAGCGGCAGCCCGATCCGGTCGGCCAGCTGTTCCCAGGCCTCGATGTCGGCGGTACCGACGCCGAAGGCGTTGCAGAACAGGATGCCGGCGATCTTCTGGTCAAAGGCCGGATCGTTCAGGGCCGTCTCCGCGGCCGACAGGTCCATGTGCAAACCGGTTTTTTCGATATCTATAAATAGCGGCTTATAGCCGCACCAAACCAGCGCCTCGGCGCCGGCCGCGAAAGTGAAAGACGGCATAATCACGTACCGGCTGCCGTCGCCCCGTCCCAAAACAGCCAGCAAGCTCGCCAAAAGCGCCGACGTAGCGCTGGAAAAAGTGCTGGCAAAATAGCCGTCGCCGACGTAGGCGGCCACCGCGGTCGCGAATTTCTGCTCGAACGGCCCGAAATTCGTGAACCAATTGGCCTCCAGAATACGGGCATAATCGGCTGCCACGTCTTCGGCGCTCGGAAAATCAGGTTTGATAAACGGTATTTTATAGCTCATGCAGCCAGTCCTCGTTGCGGCTGATAACTTTGGCCGGGACGCCTACGGCAACGCTGTTCGCCTCGGTTATGTCCTCCATGACGACCGCGCCGGCACCGATAACGCAGCCGGCCGCTATGCTGACGCCATTGCTAATGACGGCGCCGATACCGATAAAGGCGCCGGCGCCGATAGTCACGCGGCCGGCAATATTGACGCCGGGGCTGATGGTTACGTAGTCGCCGATTACGGCGTCATGGCTAATAGTCGCGGCGATATTGATTATCACGTGCTTGCCGATTACGGCGTTGGTCGTCACGACGGCCATTGGGGCGATAATTGTGCCTTCACCGATCTTGGCCTGGGCATCCACCAAGGCGCCTTCGTCAACTAAGGTGTAGTAATTATCGAATGGCCACTTGCCAACCATCTCCCGCCGCAAGCCCGGGGCACCAACAGCCGCGATTACCGGCACGTCCGGCTGTTCGCCGGGCTGTTCGAGGTTTATCTGGTTGGCGGCCTTGCCGTCCAGGTATTCGGCCGAAACGGCCCTGAAAGCTACCGGCCGGTCCGGTCCGAGGTACGACTCGACTTCGTCTGCTTGGCCGCCTGAGCCCAGGAGGCCGACTGCTTGGTTCATGGCTTTATTATACCTACCTTGTGGCTTCAATGTACGTTGTGGCCGGGTCGTCCCTGAAATCCAGCGCGATGTCCCGGTCCGAGTCGCCGCGTTTCATAACCTTAACGTTCTTGAAACCGGCCGACTCCAGCACGAGTTTAAGGTGCTTGGCGCTGTAAGCGTAACGGTGCTCCCAGCTAAACAAGCAGTCCGAGAAAATCTCGTCCCAGTTCTTGCCGTAGCGATGGTCATCCAGGGCCGGCAAGACGTAGTCGCGGTATTTTTTACTCCTCAGGAAATAGGCCTTCAGCAAGAGGTTCATATCGGGCCAGCCGATCCGCATGACGGCGCGCGGCTTCAGTATCCGGCGGCATTCTTTCAGGAAGCTCTCGGCCTCGGTTTTGGTCAGGTGCTCGATGAANTGCTCGTGGAAGATGGCGTCGACCGATTTGTCCTTGTAGGGCAGGGGTTTGGTGAGATTGTGATTGATGATACCCTTGCCCTTCAGGATGTCGATGTTTTGCCAGCCGTCGACGATGTTCGGGCCGCAGGCCAGGTGAAGTTTTACTTGGTTTTTGGCCTTCATTGGGTCCATTCTCCTTCTACTCTTATGATGCCGCCTTTGGTCTTGTCGTCTTCGCCAATGACGAACTGGCCGCAGTTCAGCGAATAACCGACGATCTCCATGCCTTGCTTGTCAAAAATGGCGATGTCGATGACGTAAGCGCCGGAGTTAAAGGCCTGGACGCTGGTCGTATGCGTCAAGACGTGCTCGGCGTTAGCCGTGCTGTTGAGCTTAAGTTTCTTGGAGTTCATTTCGGCGACCGACACGCCTTGCTTGGAGATCGTGTAGCCCAAGACCACCTCAAACGGTTTGGCCAGTTTATATTTTATGTCAAAAACCAGTTCGTCGTGCGGCGTCAGGGAAACCGGCGAACGCATCGTCAGGGACAGGTTTTTGACCAGTGTGGTGTCGAGCTTGCGGTTTTTTTCCTTTTCGGCGAAGGTTTGCTTCTCGCTGGTGGCGATATTGTCGAGCGTGTACTGCCCGGCGACTTCGTCTGGCGTGCCCTGTTTCTTCATTACGCCGTCCTCGATCAGCAACGCCCTGGTGCAGAACCGCCGGACGGCGCCCATATCGTGGGAGACGAAGACCACGGTTTGCTTGCGCTTCTTCAGCTCTTCGAAGTAGTTGTAGCATTTTTGCTGGAAAGCGGCGTCGCCGACGGCCAGGACTTCGTCCAGCAGCAAGATGTCGCCCTTGGCCCTGATGGCAATCGAGAAAGCCAGGCGGACCTGCATGCCTGAGGAGTAATTCTTGAGTTTCTGGTCCATGAACCTTTCAATCTCGGCGAAAGCGACAATGTCCTCGTACATGGCGTCCATCTCGCTGCGGTTGAAGCCCAGCAGGGCGCCGTTCAGGAAGACGTTTTCGCGGCCGGTTAGTTCCGGGCTGAAGCCGACGCCGAGCTCGATGAACGGCGTCAGCGAGCCGTTGATGTTGATCGCGCCCTTGCCCGGGTGATAAATTCCGGCCAGCAGTTTCAGCAGCGTGCTCTTGCCGCTGCCGTTGCGCCCGACGATGCCGAAGAACTCGCCCTTTTTGACCTCGAACGAAATATCCTGGAGCGCGATCTGCTTTTCGAACGTCCGTTTGCGTTTGTAGAAATTAATGACCGCGCTTTTGATCGAATTGTTCTTCTCGTGGGGCAGCTTGAAAGTCTTGCCCACGCCCTCAACTTTTATAGCGATGTTATCGTCGGCCATGGCTAGATGTTCTCCGCGAAATATTTAGATTCTTTTCGGAAATAAGCCAGGCCGATCAGCAGCACTACTACCACCGCGACGAAAGGTATGTACATATACCAGCCGTGATGGAAGATCCGCGACGTCGTAATGACCAGCGGACTATGCGTAACTACGGCGTAACGGGCATCCTGGATAGCCTGGGCCAGCGGGTTGATCAGGATGAATTTCTGGTATTTGGGCGGTACGATCGACAGCGAATAAAGGATCGGCGTCAGGTAAAAACCGGCCTGCAGGACGACTTCCCAAATGTAGCTCAGGTCGCGGAATTTGACGAAGGCCGCCGACAGGAACAGTGATAAGCCAAGCGCCAGAACATAAACCTCCAGCAAGATAAGCGGCAGCCACAAACTTGTCTTCAGCAAGTCAACATGGTTGAGGAAGATGAATACCAGCACTACGATCAGGTTAAGGAAGAGGTTAATCAGCGCCGAGATACTGGTGCTGAGGACTATCGACCAGCGCGGAATGCTGATTTTGCGGATCAGGTCGCCGCGGGCGACTATCGAACCGAGGCTCAAAACGGTCATTTCGTAGAAAAAGTTCCAGATGACGATGCCGAGCAGCAGATAGACCGGAAAGTGCGGTATGCCGCCGCCCGATTTCAGGACTTTTACGAAAACCACGTACAAAATCACGAACAGCAGCAGCGGCCGCAGCAGCGACCAGGCATAGCCTAAGGCTGAGCCCTGGTAGCGCAGCTTGAAGTCCGTCCGGACTAGTTCGCTGACTAGCGCGCGGTTCTGTTTAGTGACAAATCGCCTCATTGATTAAGGTATTATAGATGAAGAACGGATTGAAGTCGATGCAGAAGATAGCCGTAGTAGTGCCTAACTGGAACGGTAAGGACAGGCTGAAAGCTTGCCTGGACTCGCTGCACGCCCAAACCAGGCAGCACCAGCTGATCGTCGTCGAAAACGGCTCGGCCGACGGCTCGCTGGAATATTTGCGGCAGCATTACCCGGACGCCCATTTGGTAATTAACGAAGCTAATTTGGGTTTCGCCGGCGGCGTTAACAGCGGCATCAAGGCGGCCATCGAGCAAGGTTGCGACTACGTGGCGCTGCTCAATAATGACGCGGCGGCCGAGCCGGACTGGCTGGAACATTTGGCGGCCTGCCTGGACAGCGACCAACAAGTCGGCGTCGCGGCCTGCAAGCTGCTGACCAGCGACGGCCTGGCCTTGGACAGCACCGGCGATTATTACACGGTTTGGGGCTTGCCTTATCCGCGCGGCCGCAACGAGACCGGCATCGACAAGTATGACGGCCGGACCGACGTCTTCGCGGCCAGCGGCGGCGCCAGCCTGTACCGCGTCAAGCTGCTCAAAGAGGTCGGCTTGTTCGACGAGGACTTCTTCGCCTATTACGAAGACGTCGACCTGAGCTTCCGGGCCCGGCTGGCCGGCTGGAAAATCCGCTACGTGCCGGCGGCCCGGGCCCGCCACCAGATCGGCGGCACCAGCGGCAGCCTAAAAGGCTTCACGACCTACCAAACCCTGAAAAACCTGCCGATGCTGCTAGTCAAAAACGTGCCGCGCAAATATCTTTACCGGGTCGCCTGGCGTTTCGCCATCGCCCAAACGCTGTTCTTCGGCAAGGCCGTACTGCGCGGCCACGGCTGGTCGGCCGTGAAGGGGAAGGCGGTCTGCCTTTATTATTTGCCGCGCAACTTGCGCAAGCGCCAACGGATCCAGGCCGCCAAAACCGTTAGTGACGACTACGTCTGGTCAATGATCGTCCACGACCTGCCGCCCAACGCCCACAGTTTGCGCAAGCTGCGGGCTTTCGGCTGGAAGCTAAGGGGCAAAAAGGCATGAGCAAAATCGCCATCGACGCCCGCGAGTACACCACCAGCACCGGTCGCTACATGTTCCGGCTAGTCGAGTACCTCGAAAAGCTGGATAGCCCGCACGACTACGTCTTGCTGCTCAAGCCGGGGGATATGGACGTTTACGACTTGACCAATCCCCGTTTCACGAAGCTAGCTTGCCCTTATAAAGAGTTCACTTTCTTCGGCGAACAGGTCCGTTTCCGCCGCCAGCTGCGCCGGCTCAAACCCGACCTGGTACATTTCGGCAAAGACCACCAGCCGGTACTTTACGGCGGCAAAACCGTCACCACCATGCACGACCTGACGACCGCCCGTTTCCGCAATCCGGACAAAGCCTGGCCGGTTTTCAAGTTCAAGCAGCTGGTCTATCGGCGGGTGGTCAAGCGTGTCGCCAGGCAATCAACCGCCATCCTGACCGGATCGCAGTTCGTCAAGGAAGACCTGGCCCGGTTTACCGGTGTAGATCCGGCCAAAATTACCGTTACCCACGAGGCGGCCGATCCTATCAAAGAGGCCGCCGAACCGATTCCGCCGCTGGCCGGCCGAAAGTTCATCATGTACGTCGGCCGGCCGACGCCGCACAAGAACCTGGAGCGGCTAGTCAAAGCTTTCGGACTGCTCAAGGCGCAGTATCCGGACCTGGTACTGGTCCTGGCTGGCAAACTGGACGGCAATTACCGCCGTATCGAAAAAAGCGTACAAAAACAGAACATCAGGGGAGTGGTCTTCGTCGGTTTCGTCAGCGAAGCCCGACTGCGATGGCTGTACGAGCATTGCGCGGCTTACGTTTTTCCGTCGCTCAGCGAAGGTTTCGGCCTGCCCGGCCTGGAAGCCATGTTGCACGGCGCGCCAGTGGTCAGCAGCAATGCCACTTGCCTGCCCGAGGTTTACGGCGCGGCGGCCCATTATTTCGACCCGCGGGATGTCAAGGCCATGGCCAACGCCATTAACGAAGTCCTAGCCGACAAAAGCCTGCGCGACGGGCTAATCGAGGCTGGCCGCCGGCAAGCCGGCCAGTACTCCTGGCAGCGCCTGGCTGAACAAACGCTTGAAATTTATAACCGCGTCCTGGACAGCTAATGCCCTATGGGGTATTGAGCGTCAGTGCCTTGCGATAGAGAGTTTGACCAACTCTTATAGCTTTCTCGTCGACATAAATCGTATACGTATAGGCCGCCGCAAAAACAAGTGGCAAGGTCGTAATGACAGTTAAAGCGAAGCTCGCTTTGTAAGAAAGTGTCAGATTATGAGAACAATAATAAAAGAAGCGCTTAGACCAGATAGCGATAATGAAAGAGTGCAGCAAGTAGAGCGAAAAAGAGATCCGGCCCAGGAATAACATTGGCCGCGCAGCAAGAATTTTTTGTAATTTCAATAGGCTAAGCGCGCTGTAGATAACCAAAGCGGCGCCTACGATATGCATGAATATCAGTAGACCCCCCCCCGTTAACTGCCAATCTGTGAGTCTCCACCATGTAATTGGCCGCATCAGTGGTAGCTTGCGGGTACGTACCTAGCAATATGCCCGCGACAGGAACGGCAAAGGCTTTGAGCGAATCCAGCTGGAACACTTTCATCTTATAGCTAGAATTGTGCAGGTCGGCTAGGACCATGCCTAGTACGAACCCCAGGAAATAAGTCTTCGCAAAAACGACAGCCAAAAGAATGTAAGCGAATTTTCTAGTGTTGACGCTACGAAACAGCGCCAGCGTCCCAAATACTATAAATGACCCGATAAATTCAAAATACATCGTCCAAAGCACGCCGTTAAAATGCTGGGCGAACGTTAGCTGCTCCGTGAAAATACCTAGTAAGCCCTGCCACAAGGCGCTTAAAAAGCCGCCGGTCTGGCTCCAGAATCCGAGGACGCTACCTGGTGTTTTGTTAAGTACCGCTTGTTGGGTGTTCCAAAATAAGTGCAGCCTAATACAAGCGTAGCCGATCATTACCGAGCCAAAAGCCGGTATCATCAGCCGCGGATAGCGCCGGAACGCGCTCGAAGTTAATACGTCAGGGTCTTTGGTGGCCAAAAACTTATAACTGAGGACGAAGCCGCTTAAGACAAAGAAAATGCAGACGGCGAAGTTTCCGTTCCAAAAAATGTTAACCGGTAGTCTGTACAGTGCCAGTTCGTGTTTATTATGTGCGTTTACGATTAAGCCCGTGATGACAGCCGGATAAAACCACAGTAGCAAGTGGCAAAATACCACTGATAAAGAAGCTATACCTCTCAAGCCGTCAAGATAATCAAAACTGTGCCGTTTATTAAAATAAGATGGGTTGGTCTGCGATCGTTTTTTTAATAAATCGAGGAGGTTCGACCTTGAAAGCTTTTTGGCCATGCCTTGCAGCCTACTCGCTTGGCTTGCCAAGCACGATGTGCCGCTCACGGCCATCGCCGGCCGAATCACTGGTCAGACCGTATTCGGCGGCCAGCTGGTGGATTATGCGACGGTCGGCGGCGTTCATCGGTTCGAGGTCCATCGGCTCGCCGGAATCGCGGACTTGCTTGACCCAGGCCTCGGCCCGTTCGCGCAGGCGGTCGGCCCGTTGTTTCTTGTAGTCGGCGATGTCGACGTTGACCCGGTTATGTTCATAATCGTTGTTCTTGAGCGCCGTGCTGGTCAGGTACTGGAGGGAGCGCATATTGTCGCCGTGCTGGCCGATCAGGAAACCGTTGAGGTGCGTGCTCGGCACGTTCAGCTGGATTACCTCGTCGTCGCTGGTGGCGTGAACGTCGGTGTTAAGCCCGAAGAATGATAACAGGTCCTCGAGGTATTTCTTGGCGTAGATAATAGCGTCTTCCATGGAATCGTTCATCGTTTTTTCCTCCGTTTAGCCGCCTTTTTGGCGGCGTTAGGCGGTTTGGCGGCCGGCTTTTTGGGTTTTTGGTCGACGATTTCGGCTTCGGGGATAGCGGCCACGTCTTTGGACGGTTTGTCAGCGATGTCTTCCATCTCCGTCTCGTCCCGTCTCAGCACGATGCTTTGCTGGATGAAGGCCACTATGCCGCCGACCAGCCAGTACAGGCTAAGCGCCGAGGCCAGGTTGACCGTGAACAGGAAGATCATGACCGGCAGCAAGTAGCGGGTGGTGCGGCCGACGGCGGCATTAACTTCGCTCTGGTCGGCCTGTTTGCCGCCGCTGGCATCCTTGAGGATGGATTTGAGCGAGCGCTTTTCCTTGTCATCGGGCATCAGCTGCTTGGTTTGGTAGTACTGGGCGATGGCGCTGCCGAGCACGATTACCATGGCCGGCCAGTAGACGCCGCCATGGGCCGTGCCGGCGGCGCTGCGCCCCAGGTTGACTACGCCGAATAAGGTGTTGTCAAACAGGTGAATGTTATGCGACAGCTGTTTCATCCAGCTTAGGTGCTGGAGGCTCGGATAAGCGAAAGTTACCAGGTTGTGCGGGTTGCTAATCACCCGCCGCAGGCCGCTGTAGAGGCCGATCAGGATGACCAGCTGGACGATCAGCGTCGGGAAGGTGGCGAAGGGGTTGATGCCGCGCTCCTTGTAGAGCTCCATCAGCAGTTGCGACTCTTTTTGGCGGTCGCCCTTGGCGGCCCGCTTAACCTTCTTGATCTCCGGCTGGAGCGAGCGCATGGCTTTGGCCTGGTGCAGCTGTTTCTTGAGCAGCGGCCACAACAGCACCCGGATGACGATCGTGAAAATAATCAGGCTGAGGCCGAAATTATGGCCCGGCAGCAGCGCGTAAATCAGGACCAGCAGGTTGAAGATAGGCTGAACGATAAATGTCGTGAACATAGCGGCGTCTGAGGCTCCCTTAACTGATCTTGTATTCTACTATATCACGGCCGACCGGTGTTCGGTTAGGGTTTGGCGGCCGTTTTGGCGGCTTTTTGGAGCAGGTCGTCAATCGAGGCCTGCAGCTTGGGCACCGGCACTGCCGCTATCTGGTCGTCGAACACCGTAAACACCAGGTCGGTGCCTGGCGTGATACTGTCGCCGGCGACCCGGACCATTTCATAAATCCGGCGGCGGATGCGGTTGCGCACGACGGCCGACTTGTTGACCTTGCGGCTGACTACCACTGCCACCCGATAAGGCCGGTCGGGGTCGCGCTGATTGAATTTCAGGCTGACCAGCGGCCCGCGCAAACTCTGGCCGCGTTGGTAGACGCCGCGCAGGCTGCCATAGCCGTGGAACCGGTGTCCGGACGTGATCATCTAAGCCGAGAGCTTGGCGCGGCCTTTGATGCGGCGGCGCTTAAGGACGTTGCGGCCGGCCTTGGTGGCCATCCGCTTAAGAAAGCCGTGCTCGCGGGCGCGGGCGCGCTTCTTGGGTTGGTGGGTTCGTTTCGGCATAATGGTTCCTTACGCTTTAGGGATTAGAATCGTTCCACCAACTATAGCGTTGTTACCTCTGTTTGTAAAGCGGCCCGGCGGCCAGCCAGATTTTGTGGTTTTGACAATGGTTAGCGGCCAAACCCTAAAAGTTATCCACTGAACGCTAGCTGCTATCCACAGATTAACAGATTGGCTTCGGTGCTGTGCATAAATATACCTCGGCGCGGGTTTTCTATAAGTGGTTTTTAAGAAAAGCCGGTTTGGTGTGGAAAACTTAGTCCAAGTCACGTATATTGGGACTACACGAGAAGGAGGGGTATGCAGCAAGACGCTTTATGGCAGGCGGTTCTAGGGGAAATCGAATTATCGGTTTCTCATGGCAGCTTCATAACCTGGTTTAAGGGCACTTCCCTCCTTAAACACTCCGAGGACTGCATCACGATCGGCGTCAACAATATCTTTATCAAACAGCACTTGGAGCTCCGCTACGGCGAAATAATTACCAAAACCCTGGCCAAGAACGGCCTGGTGTCTGGCCGGATCGAGTATAAGATAATTTCGGCCCACAGCGACAAGCAGCGTGCGGCCAAAGCCCAGGAAGCCGGCACCGAGCGGGCTGCCGAACCGGCTTCGACGGTCAGCGCCGCCCGCAAGCCAAGCCCTAACGCCGTCTTGGGCAACGACCTCTCCCACTCTTATAGACAGGGGCTGAACGAGCGCTACACCCTGGACGACTTCGTCGTCGGCGACGGCAACGAATTGGCCTTCGCGGCTTGCCAGGCCGTGGCCAGCCAGCCGGGCACCAAATACAACCCGCTATTCCTGTATGGCGGCGTCGGCATCGGCAAAACGCACCTCATCCAGGCCGTCGGCAATATCTTGGCGGCCCGCGACCCTTCGGCCAAGGTGCTTTATATATCGACCGAGCAGTTCGTCCAGGAATTCGTCGACGCCCTGCGCATGCGCAAAACGCCGGCGTTCGCGCGGCACTACCGGACGGCCGATGTCCTGATCGTCGACGACGTCCAGTTTATCGCCGGCAAAGAAAAAATGCAGGAAGAGTTCTTCCACACTTTCAATGCCCTGCACCAGGCCAACAAACAGATCATCCTCAGCGCCGACAAACCGCCCAAGGACATCCCGACCCTGGAAGACCGCTTGCGTTCGCGCTTCACCGGCGGCATGAGCATCGACATGCAAATCCCCGATTTCGAGACCCGCTGCGCCATCGTCCAGAGCAAGGCNGAGGGCCACGGCACCGTATTGGACAATGAAGTCGTCCAATACCTGGCGACTAACATCCAGAACAACATCCGCGANCTCGAGGGCGCGCTTAACCAGCTGCTGGCCTGGTGCGAGATGCGCGGCCTGGANCCGACCCTGGCGATCGCCTCCGGCCTACTGAACGTNAANAAGGNNCGGCCNAAGCATTTGAGCGCCAAGCAGATTATCGAGCGCACCGCCCGGCATTTTCAGATCCCCTTCGAGGATATCGTCGGCCCCAAGCGTGACAAGGACATCGTCGTGCCGCGGCAGGTCGCCATGTACATGCTGCGCAACGAGCTGAAGCTTAGTTTCCCTAAGATCGCCCGCGAGCTCGGCCGCAAGGACCACACCACCGCCATCCACTCGGTTGACAAGATTGACCGCGAAGCGCGCCAGGACGCCTCGCTGCGTATGGCCATCAGCGAAATCCGGGAGCACCTATATGCTTAAAGTCGCCGGTTTGGCCTGGGTAAAGCCTGTGGGCGGCCTGTTGAAGTTTAGTAGTATAAACGGCCGTTTATACACGGCGGTACCGTCCGGCCCGAAGCGCCCTGTTGATAAACACCCCCTCTTTTACAAGTCCTTGCCCGGCTTTGTACCAGGCTTTTTCCACGCCCCAAAAGGCCTCATTATATCCGTTAAATTTTTACTTATACCCGCTGTCCACACCACCTACAACAAGCGATTATTTTATTTAAACTTTAGTTATTAATAGTTAGGAGGCCGGCATGAAACTTCAAGTTACCCAGGAAAACCTTAACCGCGCGCTCGGCTCGGTTGCTCGCGTCGCTAACAGTCGCGGCACGTTGCCGATATTAGCCAACGTCCTTATAAAAACCAGTAATAACCGCCTAAGCCTCTCGGCGACTAACCTGGATATCGCTATCACCCACTACATCGGCGCCAAAGTTAAAGACGAAGGGTCGATTACGGTACCGGCCAGGCTGATGCAGGATTTCGTCGGCAGCTTGCCGGACGGCGTGATCGAGCTTGACCTGCAAGAAACCAAGCTTCACGTTACCACCGACCAGTACCAATCGGTCGTCAACGGCATCGTAGCCGACGACTTCCCGGTCATGCCGGCTATCAAGGACGGCAATAGCTGGACCATAAAAGGCGGCTTATTCAAAAAAGCCCTCCAGCAGGTAGTCTTCGCCGCTTCCAATGACGAAACTCGCCCGGTCTTGACCGGCGTTCTACTGCAAACCCTCAACGGCAAACTATACATGGCCGCGACCGACAGTTACCGCCTGGCCGAAAAGCAGCTTGGCGCTAATAAACAGGACATCAGTTTATTAGTTCCGGCTTCCGCCATGCATGATCTTTTGAGAGTGTTGGCCGACGATGACCAAGATGTAAAAGTCACGCATGACGACCAGCAAATGCTCTTCCAAGTTGCCGACATCGAGCTGGTAACCCGCCTGGTCGACGGCAAGTACCCTGATTACCGCAAACTCATTCCCGACTCTTTTGCCACCAGAGCCACCCTCAAGCGGGCCGACCTGGTTAATGTCACTAAGGTTTCCAGCCTGTTCGCCCGCGAAAGCGCCGGCAGCGTGACGATAGAAGTCGACGACAAAGCCGGCCAGCTCAGTATCAGGTCGGTCGCCTCGCAGCTTGGCGAGAACACGGCCACGGCGCCGGCCAAAGTCACCGGCAGCGGCAGCATCACGGTTAACTCGCGCTACCTGCTGGACGCGCTGGGCGTACTGTCCGGCGATGAGGTGTCGTTCGGTTTCAACGGCAAACTGGAGCCGACCCTGCTGAACGACCTAGCCAGCCCCGACTACCAGCACATCATCATGCCGCTTAAGAGCTAAGCTGGGCGCCGCGGCGTTCCCCGCCCGCCTACGTATAATACGTGTATGATTACCGACCTAAGGCTGCAGCATTTCCGATCGTTCAGCGACGCTTCGTTTGAACTCAGCCCAGGTGTTAATATAATTGTCGGCCCTAACGCCAGCGGCAAAACCAATCTTTTAGAAGCGGTTTTGGTGCTGGCCAGAGGGGTGTCATACCGAGCCCGCGACAACGAGCTTATCGGCTTCGGCCGGCCGTGGGCCCGCTTGGACGGCCATAGCGATAACAGCGGCCAGCGGACGGTAAAAATCGTCGCCGAACCACAGCCGGACAAAACTTACGAAATAGACGGCAAAGTTTTTAAACGCCTGAACCTGGCCCACAGCCTGCCGGTCGTATTATTCGAACCCGACCATCTGCGCCTGTTCAGCGGCGGCCCGGACCGGCGACGCGACTACCTCGATGACCTGCTCGAGCAAACCACGGTCGGCTACGGCACGACCCGGCGTCAATACAAACGGGCCTTGGCCCAGCGCAACCGCCTGCTCAAGCAGTCGTCACATGCGCCCCAGGCTGATCTTTTCCCCTGGGATGTCCGGCTCAGCCAGCTGGCCGGGGTCATAGCCCGCGCCCGCGGCGACCTGACCGAACGGATAAATACCGAAATCACCGGCCTGTACAAAGAACTGTCGCGGTCAAAGACCAAAGTCGCCGCCCG
>JGI20206J14855_1000212_pt1 | contig 21435 bp, 18 predicted proteins | sample NGESurdeep092012_6_FD_14855 | JGI IMG/M metagenome (IMG submission 14855) | reverse complement strand
CTGATAAATAATTCTGCAAATTAATTTTAATTTTTCATTCGTTATTTGATTAAAGTTTTTCATGCTTTATTTGTTTGACTTTTATCGAAAAGTTATGATTTCGTACCTTCCGGTTAATTAAAAAATGTTTTTTCAACCCTTTTTTTAATTAATGAGCATCTAATAAATCCTCAATCATGAAAAAAATCATTCTTTTTATTGTGTTAACCTTGGTTGTTATCATTGGCGTAATCATAATTTACATTTATTCCGGAAGTTATAATGTTGGCCAATTAGGTCATCATAATGCGATGGCAAGATGGGCTTTAACTAATGCAAAACAAGAATCTATCAACAAAAGATTAAAAGGCATAAAAGTTCCGCAAATGAATGACTCGGCTATGTTTGTAATGGGTTTTCAACATTATAATGAAATGTGTTCAACCTGCCACGGTGGCCCTGGCGTAGATCCTGATGAATTGTCTAAGGGTCTTTATCCCAGGCCACCAAAATTTTATAAATCGAAAGATATGCCTGGTCCCTCCGAGGCATTTTGGATCATCAAAAACGGGATAACGATGACCGCCATGCCTGCTTTTGGGCCTACTCATAACGATCAAAAAATATGGGCAATTACTGATTTTTTATTGAATAAGATGAACAAGATGTCACCAGAAGAATACCAATCATGGAAAAATAAATATTCAAAGCCGGATGATCCTTCAAATTAGTAAGCTGTTATAAATTATTTTTGCAAGTAGTTCCTGCCGAATCTTATATTCCTTCAAATTCTCTCCAGATTCAAATTATAGGTTTGTGGTAATTATTAATAAATAAAACAAAAGAGATGAAGAAACTATAAAGTATTGCAGCTATTATGCTCGCATTGAACGCAGCTTCCTTTGCCCAGCAAAACGAGGGCGGCCATGAGCACATTAATGTTCCTGCCATTGTAAAAAAAGCAAATATGGGAAAGTATCCTGAATCAAAAATGCATCACATTACCTGGGAAAAAGAAAACGGAAATTACGAAGCTAACTGGGGAGGTAAGGACGGCGAAGCGAATTCTGTTCAATACACACCATCAGGAAAATTCATAGAAATTGTAAAAGAGATACCTGTGAAAGATTTGCCAAAGGGAGTTTTCGCTTATGTAAATGAACATCATAAAGGAGCTAAATTAGGGGATGTGGGAAGAGTAACAGATGCCATGAGAAAAACTTCTTACGAATTAGAGATCCACGGCAAAGATGTTCTTTTTGATGAGAGTGGTAATTATGTAAAAGAAGAAAAATAAATATTAAATCCTGAAAATAGCTGTCCCGTTTATAAAAGGGGATGGCTTTTGTTTTATGGAAATGACAAAAAAATATTTCATCCAGTTTATCTGTTTTCTTTTTCCTTTATTTTCCATTGCGCAAAATAAAAACCTGGACTATTTTATCAATAAATCACTTTCTAATGATCCTAAATTTTTTGACTTTCAAAATTTAGTTTTAACTAATAGAATAGATAGTCAGTTGATTGTCGCGCAAAATAAATTCCAGGTTACAGGAAACGGAAATGCTTATTACTCGCCGATTATAAATGGCTATGGCTATGATTTGGCTATTAGCAACGGGCAACAACTTTCTGCTTTGGTAGCAGTAAACAAACAAATTTATAATAAAAGGAATCTGAGTCTTCAGTTTAAAAGCCTGCAATTGCAAAATGATTCATTGGCCAATACTGCAGCTATCTATAACCAGGATGTGAAGAAGGCAATTATTACCCAATATATTCTTGCTTACAGCGATCAGCTTCAACTTGATTTTAATGATACACTGATCAATCTATTAAAAAGAGAAGAGCAACTTTTAAAGAATCTTACTCAAAAGAATGTTTACAAGCAGGCAGATTATTTATCATTTCTTGTTACACTGCAACAACAGCAATTAACCAAAAATCAATTGTTGGTTCAATATAAAAATAATTATGCTACGTTGAATTATCTCGCCGGTATCATAGATACTACGGTTGAAACACTTGCTGAACCTGACATCCAGTTACAAAATAATTATGACGCAGGAAATTCTCCGTTCTTTTTTAATTATAAAATTGACAGCCTTCGGATCCTTAATGATAGATTAATATCAAAGGTGCAATACCGCCCCAAAGTAAATTTCTTTGCTGATGCCGGATATCAATCTTCTTTTATTTTGACACCTTATAAAAACTTCGGGTATAATGTAGGTATTAATCTTACTATTCCAATTTATGACGGGCATCAAAAAAAATTAGAATTTTCAAAATTAGATATAGAGGAAAGAACACGGCAGAAGAGACAGGACTTTTTTTATAATCAATATCAACAGCAGATACAGCAATTGCAGCAACAGTTGCATGATCTTGAAAACCTTGCCGGACCTGTGAATAAGCAAATTGATTATCTTGAAACACTGATAAAAGTGAATGGCAGATTATTGGAGACCGGTGATATCAGGATCACAGATTATGTATTGGCCCTGAACAATTATATTACGGCAAAAAATCTGTTGGTTCAAAATCAAGTAGCTAAATACCTTGTGATTCAACAATTAAATTATTGGAATATGAAACTTTAAATGTGTCATCAAATGAAGAAATACCTGGCTAAATTAAAATTTGGATTATTTGTTTGTTTACTGGCATTGGTAAGTTGTAAGGCCGATCAATCAACAGATGCGTCAACACCGGCTGACGAAGCACGTACACCCGTTACTGTTACCTCAGTTACCTATCAGCCTTTGCAGGATTATATTGACCTGAACGCAACTTCCGCTTTTTTGCAAAAGGATTTTGTGAAATCCAATTTGAACGGATACATTCAAAAGGCCAATATCAAATTTGGAGATTATGTTCATCGTGGGCAGATCCTCTTTGTTTTAAAAACAAAAGAAGCGCAGGCCATTGGTAATGAAGTAAATCAATTAGACCCTTCATTCAAATTTTCCGGAGTAAATGTTATTAAAGCTGATGCTTCGGGTTACATAGGGGAGATCAATCACCAGTCGGGTGATTATGTGCAGGATGGTGAACAACTTGCGGTGATCAATGATTCACGAAGTTTTGTTTTTGTAATGAATGTTCCTTATCAATATAAAACGTATGTTCCTGTGGGGAAGCAGGTTGAGATTACATTACCTGATGGCGAACTTTTTTCAGGAACGGTGAAACCTTCTCTGCCTATTGTAGATTCTGTTTCTCAGACGCAGGCAATCTCGTTGAGCATCAATTCGGCTCATAACATTCCTGTCAATTTAGTGGCTAAGGTAAAAATAGTAAAGGCTTCAAAAACCGCCGCCGTTACTTTAGATAAAAGAGCAGTTTTGTCCGATGAATCTTTAAATAATTTTTGGGTTATGAAAATGATCAATGATAGTACTGCTATAAAAGTGCCTGTAAAAACCGGGATAGAAACAACTGATAAAATAGAAATCATTTCACCTGAATTTTCTCCAAAGGATAAAATTTTATTGACAGGAAATTATGGATTGGGAGATACTGCGCTCGTAAAGATCCAGGCTCCTTCAAACCAATAAATAAGAAATCAGAGATATAAATTAAAATTAAAGCGCTGAAAAACTTTTTCACTACATATAAAAATCCGCTGGCAGTTACGCTTGCACTTATCATCATTGCCGGATTATTTGCATATTCCAAAATGCAGGTTTCTTTATTTCCTGAAATTACTTTTCCAAAAATTAAAATTATTGCAGACGCAGGTTTGCAGCCTGTTGACAAGATGATGGTAACGGTAACACGCCCATTGGAATTGGCTATAAAAAAAATACCTGATCTAACGGACATCAGAAGTACTACCAGTAGAGGAAGTTGTGAAATTTCTGCCTTCATTGATTGGAATGCTAATGTGGATCTGAGCCAGCAAAGAATTGAATCGAGAATTGCAGAGATCAGGAATACGTTGCCGCCCGATGTAAATATCACTGTAGAGAAAATGAATCCTTCCATATTGCCGGTGATGGGGTATTCGTTGGAAAGCCATTCATTGTCGCCGATAGAGTTAAAGCAATTGGCAGTTTATACCATTAAACCTTATCTCAGCCAGGTCGCCGGTGTTTCTGAAGTAAGAGTAATCGGAGGGAAATCAAAAGAATATTGGGTGCAACTGGATCTGCAAAAAATGAGTACGCTTTCCCTGACTCCTGAAGCGATCAGTGCGGCGTTGAGTCAAACTAATTTTATAAAATCAAATGGCTATTTATCCGATTACATGTTTCTCTATCTTACTGTTACCGATGCGTCCGCACACTCCATCCAGGATCTAAAAAACATTGTGATCAGCAACAATGGAAAGCGTGTCATTCAATTGCAGGATGTTGCTGATGTGCAGGTAAAGGAAGCGATTGAATACATAAAAATAAATGCGAACGGCAAGGAAAGTATATTGATAGCTGTAGTAAAACAACCAAATGCCAATCTGATTGAGCTGTCAAAAAATGTAGAGCAAAAAATTGCAGATCTCAAAAATATTCTTCCCAAAGATGTAACGATACAGCCTTATTACAAACAGGCCGATTTTGTAAACCAAACGGTAAAGAGTGTTTCAGACAGCTTGTGGATAGGGCTTTTGCTGGCAATCGTGGTGGCTGTTATTTTTCTTCGTTCGTTTAAAGCCAGTGCTACTATTTTAATTACAATTCCTGTAACCCTTTCTGCTACTATCATTGTGTTACATACTGTCGGTTATACTTTAAACATAATGACGCTTGGGGCTATTGCTGCTGCCATCGGACTGATCATTGATGATGCCATTGTAGTAGTAGAACAAATTCATCGCTCGCATGAAGAGCACCCGGATGATGAATATAAGTCTGTAGTACAAAAAGCAATTCATTTTTTGTTTCCGGCGATGGTGGGTTCTTCCATCAGTACCATTGTTATTTTCATTCCGTTTATATTGATGAGTGGAGTAGCCGGTGCTTATTTTAATGTGCTTACCAACACGATGATCATTACCCTGGTATGTTCCTTTTTTGTAACGTGGATAGGGCTTCCGGTGATTTATCTTTTATTTTCAAAGGAAAAAAATTCTTTGATAAACTCTGGGGAAAACCGGCTTGCAAAAAAAGAAAAACCACATAATGTAAAAAAACAAAAATGGGTTTCATTTTTTATTTTCCGCCCATGGATCAGTTTTATTTTTGTGGCTTTATTAATTCTATCTATTGTTTTGATTTTGCCCCGGTTGCAAACCGGTTTTTTACCGGAGATGGATGAGGGTAGTATTGTGCTTGATTATGTTTCGCCTCCCGGCACTTCGCTCGAAGAAACGAATAGGGAATTAAATGAAGTGGAGGAAATTATTACTTCCACTCCCGAAGTAGCTGCCTACTCACGTCGTACCGGAACGCAGATGGGCTTTTTTATTACCGAACCCAATACCGGTGATTATTTAATTCAGTTGAAAACAAGCCGCACAAAAACAACTGATGAAGTAATTGATGATATAAGAAAAAGGATCGAAGCTTCACAACCTGTGCTGAGAGTTGATTTTGGCCAGGTGATTGCGGATATGCTTGGCGATTTGATGACTTCTGTGCAGCCGATAGAAATAAAAATTTTTGGTGATGATCAACAGAAACTGCACGAATTGGCAACACAGGTGGGCAATCTTGTAGGAAACATAAAAGGTACCGCCGATGTATTTAACGGAATTACTATCACCGGCCCTTCACTTACTGTAATTCCTGATTATTCAAAACTGGCGCAGTTTGGGATTACGCCTGCCAGCCTTCAGTTTCAGTTGCAAACTTCTTTAGAAGGAAATGTTGTTGGAAATATTTTTGAAAAAGATCGCGTCTATCCCATAAGGTTAGTTTATCCCGGTAATAAAAGGATGAGTGTTGAAGATGTAAAAAAATTACAGATCGCTTCGCCCGATGGGAAACTGAAACCAATCAGCGAATTGGCAGACGTGCAATTAAGCGAAGGAGATGCAGAAATTGAAAGAGAAAATCTGCAGTCAATGGGCGTGGTTTCTGCGCGGCTCGAAAACAGGGACCTGGGAAGTACGATGAAAGATATCAAAAGTGAAATTCAGTCTAATATTCATTTGCCACAAGGTTACCACATTGAGTATGGTGGCTCGTATGAACAGCAGCAACAGTCATTTACAGAACTTTTGATGATCCTGATTTCTTCCAGCCTTTTGGTTTTTGGCGTAATTCTTTTTTTGTATAAAGATGTAAAAATTGCATTGACTATTTTAATTATTGCAGTACTGGGAATTTCAGGAAGTTATCTTGCTTTATTTATAACCGCCACGCCATTGAACGTAGGAAGCTATACTGGTCTTATAATGATCGTAGGAATTATTGGAGAAAATTCCATCTTTACTTTTTTACAATACAAAGAAAACCTGCATCTGCAATCTGTTGATGAATCTATTATTTATGCGATCTCCACAAGATTGCGTCCGAAGTTAATGACAGCATTAGGCGCCATCATCGCGCTGATGCCATTAGCCCTGGGGATAGGAACAGGAGCTAAATTACATCAACCACTTGCCATCGCTGTTATAGGAGGATTTATTATTGCGCTGCCGTTGTTGTTGGTTGTGCTTCCATCGGTGATGAGGTTGTTGTATAAAAATGTGAAGAAGTAAATTCTTTTCAGTAAACAAAAAAATAATGAAGATTTCTATTTTTTATAAGGTATTTGTCCGTGAGTTGCAAACATACGGACAGCGTCCCTTTTTTATTTAAGCATTCTAAGATTAGCTACGGGGATTTTCGTTTTTACTATGAAAAGCAAAAAAGACAGCCCGGGAGCTTATAAGTGAATACCATTTTATTTTTTTAGAATAGGCCTATTGAAGATATCGGCTATTTTTGCACAAATAATATTTTTTGAAAAAAAAATTCTCTTTTGCTGTAATTGTTATTTTAATTATTATTTTCCTTTTATCGGTAGTAGCAAGATTACCAAATATAAATCGTCCTTTATCAAAGCACCATGAATTTGTAACGGCCATTTCTCTCCGGATTATCTCCATTTGGCAAATGGAGGGAGCTGCTAAATACCATTTTAATCCAGTCATGAATTATCCTGGCGCTGCCAATAAATATATTAACAAATTTGCAAGTACTACCGGCAAAATGGTAGATGCTGAGGGCAATTATTATTATGTTTCTCACCCTCAATTTGCCTACATATTTCCATACCTGATTTTTCAATTATTCCACGTAAAAGCAACCGTACTTGCGATAGAAATTTTCAACCTTGTAATCAACTTTATTAGTGCCCTATTTGTTTATTTGATTATTTGCTTACTTCTTAGAAAAGAGCCGTTTGAAAGAATAAATTGTAGCGGACTATGCGGTTTTCTGGTCTATTTATTTAGTGCCGGTGTATTGTGGTTTCAATGTAATACTTATATGAGCGATATGCTTGTGCATTTATTTTTTGTGATCGCTGTTTATTATCTCCTCCAATTAGTCATAAAAAACAGAACTTCCGGTAAGTATATTATTTTATATGCTGCCACTTTATTCCTGATGATCTACACCTCGTGGTTGGGTATTATTTTCGCGTTTTGTGTTTTTTTATATTCATTGATTTGGTTAAGAAAAGAGAGGATTTTTGTGATAGTTACCCTGGTAACAATTCTTGTAAGTATTGCTGCTATTGGAGCATTTGTTTATCAATACAGCTTGATTAATGGATTAGGCAGCTATTTGGATCAATTAAAAAATCGCCTGCAATTAAGGAGTGGATTGGAGGGAAGTTCAACACTATTAATGCAGCTAAAAGACTATTTTAGATTTTCAGTTTATATTATATCTAATTACATCACCAGTTATTTTCCATTTATTCTTTTGCTTGGAGTTTTTATTTACTGCACTATGAAAAAACGGGAATTAAATTTGAAATTAAATCAACGTAATTTTCTTTTTATATGGATTTCAGCTTCACCGATCATTTTATTACATACTTTTCTTTCAGAATATTCGGGTCATGATTTTACAAGCTTATATGGATCACTATTTTTAAGTGTTACCATAGCTCTTTTTTTTGACAAATTGAAAAGAATCAAAGCTATCACTTTTGGCAGGCTACGACTACTGGTTTTATTGGCCATAGTTATTTCTTTGTCCTCTTATTATTATATCAACAGGCCGGGTAAATTTTCTTTCAAGGGTGATGTGTACAGCATTAGCAAACAACTGGGACTCGAAATTAGAAACACCTCTACTAATGAAGCTGTAATTTTTACTCTGGGAAATGCGGAAATTGATCCACAATTAATCTATTATGCACAAAGGAATATTAAAGGAATTACTACAAAAGAAGAAGCCTTTAATTTTTTAAGATTTCGGCATATCAAACACGGATTTATTTATTATTCTTCGAACGCAAAGAATCCCCTATTTGATAAAATTGAAGAAATCAGTTTATAACCAAACCTTTCATTCGCGTCTTGTTAAAGAAAGCAGGGGTATGATTTTGCAAGGTTATAATGAATGATCATCCACAATATCCAATACTGCTGTTTTCTTCTAAACCAACACGATATTTGAAAATGTTGGCATTAATTTTCCAATAAAATAATAAACAACAAGTAATGATACAAGCCAAACCATAGTATTTGCCTATTATTGCAAAATAAATACTTTTTCAATCTTGCCGATATGCAAATTGAAATTCATAATACAAATGCAGAAATTGGTAAATCCGCCGCCACAGATGCAGCAAGGTTATTACACGATGCCATTGAAACAAATGGAATCGCCAACCTTATTCTTGCAACAGGTACAAGCCAGTTTGAAACCTTGAAGCAACTTGTAGCGCAAGATGTGGATTGGAATAAAGTAACCATGTTTCACCTGGATGAATATATCGGGTTATCTTATGCGCATCCTGCAAGTTTCAGGAAATATTTACATGACAGGTTTATCTCTAAAGTTTTTTCCTTGAAAGCAGCACATTTAATTAATGGTGAGCTGAATCCTCTGCAGGAATGTGAAAGATTAGGTAAGCTGATTACACAACACCCGGTTGATGTTGCGCTGATAGGCATTGGAGAAAACGGACATCTCGCTTTTAATGATCCGCCAGCCGATTTTGAAACAGAAGAGCCTTATATTGTAGTTGAATTAGATGACGCATGCAGAAGACAGCAAATGGGTGAAGGTTGGTTTAAAACAATAGATGAAGTTCCGCGAAAAGCAATCAGTATGTCTGTAAGGCAAATCGTAAAATCGAAAAATATTATTTGTTCTGTGCCTGATAAAAGAAAAGCAATGGCAGTAAAAAATTGTCTCACACAAAAAGTAAGTAATCTTTTTCCTGCAAGCATATTGCAGGCTCATAAAAATTGTATTGTTTATCTTGATAAAGATTCAGCATCGTTGTTACCTGGTAAAATCAATGTAAACTAATGTCAGCTAAAACACTCAAAATATATAACGGCAGAGTTATAACGCCTTCTAAAGTTATTGAAGGAGGTTGTGTACTTGTGAAAGGCGATTCTATTGCCGAAGTAAGTGAAAGAAATATTGAAGCAGCAAATGCGGTTGAAATAAATGCGGAAGGTAAATATGTTTCACCCGGTTTTATTGACATACATATTCATGGGGGCGGCGGTCATGATTTTATGGATGCCAATGAAAATGCGTTCCTTACAATTGCTGAAACACATGCACAATATGGAACCACAGCCATGCTGCCAACAACATTAACATCTACAAAAGAAGTGTTGTTGCAAACACTCGATGCTTATGAATCTGCGAATAAAAAAAATGTAAAAGGCGCGCAGTTCCTCGGAATGCATTTGGAGGGCCCTTATATTTCCTTGAATCAAAGAGGCGCGCAGGACCCGCGTTTTATAAGAGCGCCAGACCCGGATGAATACAGAGAAATTCTTTCAACATATGCCTGCATTAAACGTTGGAGCGCAGCACCAGAACTGAAAGGCGCTATCGAATTTGGACGTTATGTAAGATCAAAAAATGTACTGCCTGCTATAGCGCACACCGATGCTATTTATGAAGAAGTGCTTGAAGCTTTTAAAAATGGTTATACATTAATTACGCATTTATACTCTGCTATGTCGGGCGTTACAAGAAGAAACGCTTATCGTTATGCAGGTGTAATTGAAAGTGCTTATATTATTGATGACATGGATGTTGAAATTATAGCAGATGGTATTCATCTTCCCCCGCCATTATTAAAGCTAATTTATAAAATCAAAGGCGCAGACAGAATTGCGCTGATAACCGATGCTATGCGTGCAGCAGGAACGAATTCAAGTGAAAGTATCCTGGGCAGTCTTCATGATGGTTTGAAAGTAATTATAGAAGGTGGTGTGGCGAAGTTGCCCGACAGGAGCTCTTTTGCGGGAAGTGTGGCCACGGCAGACCGGCTGGTAAGAATAATGGTATCAATGGCTGATGTTTCTATGATGGATGCAATAAAAATGATAACGGCTACGCCTGCCCGTATTTTAAAAATAGAAGAAAAGAAAGGTTCGATTACACCGGGTAAAGATGCAGACATTGTAATCTTTGATGACAACATTAATATTGCAACAACGATCATAAAAGGGAAAATTATTTATGTCTCATAATCATCAGTTGATATAAATTCTTTTGCAGTAAACAAAGAAATATAGAGGATTCCTGATTTTTAGTTTATTACCTTTGACCAGGCAATTGTGATCATTAAAAAAGGCCGGAATAATTCCAGCCTTTTTTAATGAGAAATGAAATCAGATCATCTATGTAAGGTAATTGTGGGAAGTTGGGTTGTGGTCCCCGCTGTCACATCTATATTGTTTATGGTAGTATCATTGTATCCGAAGGATCCATTGTAAACTACATTATAAGTGCCCACACTTAATCCACGTATTTTGAATGTTCCGTTTATATCAGGTAATGCAGAAGCAGTGTCGGTGGCATTCCATACTGTTACATACGGTTGGGCTGAATGCGGCAATACTTTTCCTGTTACGCTTCCTGTTGTGCTCATCGCAAATATTCTAAAAAACGGATAGAAGTAGTAAGTGTTATGAAATTCTAATATTGATTTGCAAATATTGAGATCCAGCCACATGGATGTTTGCCCCGGAGTATAACGATTATCCTGGTCTTCTCCATGTATATTTACATAGTTATAGTTATCATAAGTGTGAAATAAATTCAATGTATGTTTTACTCCCGAAATAACGACATAATTATTTGTTCCTAAACTCAATCTCATTTGGGTGATGATGCCGGCAGGGAGATTTCCTGTGGCGACCTTTACCTGGTTGCCATTACGCAACTGTTCAATATCATAAAGGCCTGGTTTAATATTAAGTGTATCCCATATTCCATTTTTGTCAAAATGTTGGTGGTCTTCATCGTGGTCATCTTCATCATTCCAACTGTTTTCGTGATGGTCAACATCATCACCAAACTGATTTTCATTTCTGTCGCGGGTACTGGTATCAATCTTGAGCTCTATATAATTTAAATCAACCAAAACAGAATCATACTGGCAAGGATCATCTGTAAGATAGAGAGATACATTTTTAGGTCCCGAAAGATTATTTAGCGGGGCAATATTATTTTTTTTGCATGCTATTATTAATACGGATAAAGTAATAGCAATGAATCCAAATCGAAAGATTGTTTTTTTGATGTTTTTCATACAGGTTTTTTTAGAATTAATAATATTAATTTTTTAAAAAAATTACAAATACGAATGAATCATTTCTTTTAAAGAGATTTCAAAATCAAATACAAAAATATATCTGCGTTAATTTAAATAATAGCTATAACTGTTAAATAAATGTAGTAAGGTGAAATAGGAATATTTTATGACTTATTTAAGCCAACAATCCTGCCAGAACAGATTTTTAGATGACTTGGAGGGAGCCATAATATTAAAAGGGAATATTATTACAAATCTGTGTCAAAAGATATGTTTAGAATGAATGAAATAATTATCAGTCCTGAAATTCTTTTAGTCTGTATTTGGCCGGTAATGAAAATGAATTGTATTTTTTAATTTGATCTTTTCATCCTTCGAATAACCAAATTAGATTAAAAAGAGGGAGATGTTTCAGAAACTTTAGTTCATAATAATATAAAGTCCGCATAAATATATTTGCATTCAAATGAAGGCCATTCTATGAAATAAAACGATCTAAATTAATTGATGCCCCGGTCGTAGATGTATTGATTTAATTCTTCTTTTTATCTTTCTCAATCCTATTAATGCAATTCGTCAACGCACGAAAATTATGATAGGTGCATTTCCATATTTGTGCTTTTAATGCAGTTTTGCGCCAGGGTTGATTATCGAGGCCTTCTTCATACCATCCGCCATGTGTATGGTCAATAAGATAGGTTTGTACATATTGCCATTGTTTAAAAAACTTTTGTAAGTAATGCATCGTGTCACTGGGATACATATCCGAAAACATCAGCAAGGTATTCAACGCTTCTGCCTGCGACCACCAGTTTTTGCTTTTGTCGGTAATGGTTAATCCTGGTTTGTCCTTAAAATAATATCCTTCATCATAAAACCCCCCAAGCGTTTTATCCCAGCCATTGCGCAAAGCCATGTCAACCATTTTCTTTCCGATAGCTAATGTTTTAGGATCATGCATATTCCCTAAAGTTTCTGTGGCATCTTTCATTAAATAAGCCGTCTCCACATCATGGCCAAAAGAAACATGATCTATGTAATGATTTTTTTTAATGACTGCGTCAGAAGAATCCCGATAAGAAATGGGTTTCCAGTCGTAAGTAAAATATAATTGCAAATAGCCTTTTGGGGTAATCATTTTATCCCGAATCAAATCCAGCATTTCCTGCAATCGTTCTTTCACCAAAGGGCTTTTCCAAACTTTATATAATTCGGTTAACGCTTCTAAAATATGTATGGAACTATTCTGATCTTTATAACCGATATCCTGGGTACTTTTTATATCGGCGGTTCTAATCACGTGCGATCCATCTCTGTTTAGATATTGATAATAGCCTTTATAAATCGGATCGTGGCTGTATTTTTCAAGCCAAAGAAAAGTCTTTTTTGCAAGGTTTAATGCGGCGGTATCTCCCGAACATTCATAGTAAGCGCACAAACCATAAATTGCAAACGCATTCCCGTAAGCTTGTTTCATTTTGCTTTTTGGTGTGCCGTCTCTCGCTACCAAATTAAAGAAACCGCCATATTTTTTATCCCACATCTTATCACGCAGAAAATAAAAACCATGGCGAGACATAGGTATATATGAGGCATCATGATAAAACATGGCTGCCTTTGCCGTTGACCATGTATTGCGCGCCTGTGTTACAATCATTTTATCCTGTGCACCTACGGGTTTAAAGTCGAATGAAAATGTACTTAAATACCCACCATATAAGGTATCAATATTACGAGGATAATATTCATCCAACAAACCTTGTTTTGCAGCATAACGCATCTGCGATTCGATAGTATCAAGGTTGGTGGATTGAGCAAATGATGATAATGAAATAAATAATGTAATCGCTAATAGTTTTAATTTCATGAGAGAACTTTTAAAGATTTTCTATTAAATCATGAGGGATGTAACAATTAAAAACTAATGTTTTAATAAACAGATCATTTAATTCTTTTCATTTAGCACCTTGTTTGCCGCCAGCACTAAAAACAAATAATCAGTGGTACCACCACCCAAAACATATTCTCCCTGTTGCCATAAATATGGGAACGCCAGCAACTCAGGAAAATCAGGGCGAATCAGCGCCGTACCTGATGCAATACCACCGGGAATATAATACCAATCTGCACGATTAAAACCATACGCAGGAATCATAGAATGCGCGCCCACGCCAGATGCAAACGATGCGGTGTTAGTACCGGGATGACAGCCTAAAATAAAATTCAATGCAGCTAACATATAATCAGTGCTAACAATTTTTGGGAAAGCTTCATGTAAAAAATATTGCTTGTAACCAAAATGCTGTATGTCCCAACCGGCGCCCCAGATTTTGGGTTCGTAGGGAACCTGGTATGGTGTTTCTTTTGCCTGTAATTTAATTTTATCAAACAAAATTTTTACCGCATCAGTAATAGTGTTGGTAAAAGCTGCATCATTAATCATTGGCAATACACGTCCAACGATCCATCCATAATTATTGATTTGTTTTGCAATCACCTCTTTATTCGCCACTAAAAAATCAGCGTACTTTTTATCTTTTGTAGTAATGTATAATTCTGTTGCCAGTTCAATTCTGTCGTCAGGATTGTTGTCTTTTGCGTAATTCCAGACCTTCTCTGCAATGTTCAAACAATCATTGGCAAGCGTATCATTAAACTCTTTCATTACACGATTTGCAGCAGCCAGGGCGCCTGCAACTTCAAGGCTTCTCCGGGGATTATTTTCAGTAAACACCCAACGGTCATCAGGAGGATTGGGCGAGCCAAAAGCAGGCGTATCAACCTTTGATTTTGCATCATTATAAAATTTATTATCGGTAATATTCGTGGGGTCGCCCAACGTAGTGTATTGGTGTAATGTGGGCTCAATAATGCCCCGATAAAATCTTCCCAAGCTATTATAACCACCAACAATAGATAACAAACCGTGTTCAATTTGCTGCAACGCATCAGGCTTGCCATCGGGTTGTTGAATTTCTACAATATGTGTATGTTGATTGATGCTGGTGTTATCATATTTCAGGTCAAAAGTTTCATAGGCTAACGTTAATCCATACACGGTTCCCGCCTGCGATTCCACACGAATATCATAATCGCCCGCATCATGCCATCCGCCTACATTTAAACCGGGAACTGTTTCGCCGGACTTGAATTTTGTAAGTGTGGAAGGACCCTGACTGTAACCATCAAAATGGTCAGAATCTGTTGGCGCCATCCGCGCATCATCCATATGGCAGAAGCCGTGCCATACACGATATTTATCATTCACACGCATGTGGCACATTTGCACCGGCAAAAAATATTCAAGTGTTGGCTGCCACACATTTTCGGCAAACACACTATCACTTATCTGGAAAACATTGGTGGTGTCATTTCCATATTTCACCACATACATGCCGGGTCTTTTTATTTTTGAAAAATCAAACTGCAGGTAATGATAACGCAAGAAATTGCCCCAGTCTTTAGAAGCTGATTGCAGCACATTTTCAAAGCCACCGGTTTCATTCACACGCAATAACGATGCATTCATTCTTCTTTTATCTTTCGCATCTAATTGGATCACTGCAATTTTTGGTTGCGCAGGAAGATAGCCTACCTGCGACACCTGCACCACCGGTTTTGACATCCATCCATCAATAGCATGTGGCGTAACGAGCCATTCCACCGCGCCTTTTGTTTTTCCTTTTTGTATGAGCGAGCGCACCACAAACCAACCATTATTATACTTTCCCCTTCCATCTAATAATTGCAAACCATTTCCATTCAGATTCTCAATTATCATTCTTTGTTTATCGCTTTCCGGTGCCACTGCTAATTGGTTACCTGTTGCCATCGGCATCACCTGCGATTCACCTTCATCATCTATATATTCCTGCCCATTGGGTTGCCTGGGGAAAATACCAAACTGTTTATCCATGTAATACGATTTGCCAAAAAGAATAGAAGGCAATAATTCAAAATTAAAACCTACTTTACCAATCCATTTATCAGGCAACGCGCTGTCCAAATCAACAATTATTTTAAAAGCTTTTCCGGCTGGCACTACATGAATGGTATAACCAAATTTTAAATCGGGATAGATGACAGGGTTAAAACCTTTGCGGTCAATCGCTTCATTCGGGTAGGCCATGTGTACACTGATAATTCCGGTTTTTTTATCAACCATCCGTGTTCCCACTTCGGGTATCGGTTGCCATTGCCCTGGTGTGGGGCTTAAACGTATATCACCATTGGTGGCTACACGCTCACCATTTTGTATTACGCCAACGCCTCCCTGGTGACCTTCCGGATAAAAATCCCAGGCAAGCATTACATTAACGCCCTGGTATTGCAGATACTCTTTGTCATTCAGATGCATTTGTTGTTTGGAAGTTTGTGCCAACAATTCTGCGGAGATAAAAAGAAAAAAGAGAAGAATATTTTTTTTCATGATTTTCTAAAATATATTTTGATCCAAAAAACAAATATGATCCGTAAGCCTGGAGCCAAAGCAACGGTGTTGATTTAAAAAAATTATCAGCAAGTTAAATAAAAAGTCTTTTATGTTAGAATTAAATCATTTGGAGATTGTTATTACATTTTTTATTTTTGTTAAAACATTTTGTGATGCAAACCACTTTAAAAAAGATAGGAAATTCGTTTGGTGTAATACTCAATAAAAAATTACTTAACGAAGCTGGTCTTAGTGATGCTTCAGATATCATTATCGAAGCTCAGAATAGAGCCATTATAATATCTTCGGCAGCAGAAAGGAGAAGGCCTTTGAACAGAGACCTGGGTACCTGGAGGAAGCAGATAAAAGCAGCCATTAAGCAAGGTCAGAAGCCGGAAAAAAGTGTATGGGGAAACAAACTTAGTGAACAGGAAGAAAAAGAATGGACATGATAAAAACCATTAAACAATTTGATGTGTGGGTGGTGGAGTTTGATCCTGCAAGGGGATCGGAAATAAAGAAATCCCGTCCGGCTGTAGTAGTGTCAAATAATATAATTAATGACTTGTATGCTACTGTAATTGTCGCCCCGCTTACAAGTACGATGAGGAATTATCCATCGAGGATAGATACCGACTTTGGTGAAAAAGATGGTCAGATAGCGGTAGATCAATTAAAGTGCTTTGACAAAGCACGATTGAAAAAAAAGATAGGTATCATTGCAAAGAAAGAGTGCGATGATCTCTTAGATATGCTTTCTTACATTTTTCAACCGGAATAATCTATTCGAATATTTTAACAGCAAACAAACAATTATTGTCAATTCTTATTTCCCCCACTCACCCCGCCCATTACCGTTCGGGCAGGCACTCACCATTGCTGCATTTTTATCTCATCATGTGTCAGCACCTGGGGAAGATCATAAATTGCATTCACATCTTGTTTGCTATTGGCCGGTGGATTTATAAAATTATTCCAAACCAAAAACCAAACCCATTTCGGTTGCGCTTTAAGAATGATTGCGTTAGGTAATTCACCAACTTCGGTTAAGGCAGTCAATTTTCCTTTGGCCACATCCAACAATTCATTATAATCTTTTTGCTCATAATCTTTATGATACACATCAGCGCCCAACACATCAACATAATCCGTGCCCGGGTAGAAACCTTTGTAAGAATAGGCTTCATCTCCTGGAATATCACGCGGTCCGTTAGCACCCCAAACCCACAATAAATTATTCAAATGAAAATGATTGACATAACGGTCATACATCATCTTCCACAGTTTTTGAATTCCATCCTTCCCTTTTTTATTGCCCCACCAAAACCAAATGCCGTTCATCTCATGATAAGGGCGCCAGAGAACAGGAACGTGCGCGCTGTCCAATTGTTTAAGATAACCGGCTACCACATCTATTTGTGCAAGCCATCTTTTATTAATATCAGATCCTTCCTTTGTTAATTCTTTCCATTGTGCGTCTGTGAGTTTTGCCTGTATACTTTCTTTCCATCCATAAGGCGGATTATCTATCGGCCTGCCCTGGTGCCACATTAACGTAATGATATAACCTTCTTTATATTTCTCTATGGCTTGATTTAAGACTTCCTGCCCCGGGTCTCTATCGCCATGCCAGATAAAATCATTACCCCATATTGCGGGATATTTCCCGGTGATACTTTTCACTGTATCCAGCCATCGTTCATCGCCATGTTCACCACTTAAAATATATTTACCATCAATGCTGTATAAATAACTCAATAATCTTTTTGCTTCAGGCGAAGCGTTTTTATTTACGGGTTGAAATGTTTGTGCAAACATTGTTGCAGAAGTAAATAGTAAAATAGTAAAGGAAAAAAGTTTTTTCATAATTCTGTTTAAAGAGATGATTGAATTATAAAGAGCCGCTCTCTCATTTGCACAAACAAATATATCAATCATAATTTGCTAAGAAAAAAATGAATGGGAATATGATTTTTATAACCGGTAAACAAATTTCTTTATTAATGCATAAGTAATATTAAATTGCTGTTAGTTACTTATTGCTTTACAATAAGTCCTCAGTTTCGAGGACGTAATAATTGTGGTTCGCGCGACATGAACCAAGACGTGGCTGCAACAAAATTTTATTTTTATATTTGTAAAATTTTATTTTCAGAAACCTTAATAAGACTTCAATATGAGACGCTATGTATCCTTTTTTTTGATAACACTCGTTATCTCTTTTTCTTCAATATCTTTCTGCATTGCCCAGCAAAAATCTTCCGGCGAAAAGCCTCCGGCGACCAGGGCCGATTCTACCCATATTATGGCATTGGGCAAAGTAATTTTTGTCAACACATGCCAGGCATGTCACGGCAACCCCGCATTTCCAAAGGCTCCCACACTTGAAGCGTTAATGAATGTTCAGCCTCGTAGTATTCTCAATACACTCGATAATGGCAAAATGCGTGAGCAGGCAAAAGCCCTTTCTGAGAAGGAACGGGAAGCGGTAGCGCAATATATCAGTCACAAACTGATCAGAGAAACGATAATGCCTAAAGAGGCTTATACAACTTTTAGTTTTAAAGGAGGTAATAAATTATATGATTGTTCCGGCTGGGGAGGCAATCTTGCAGCCACCAACTATCGAACAGCAGCTCAGTCAGGAATAACCCGTGATAATATTGACAGTCTCAAATTAGAGTGGGCGTTTGCTTTTCCCGATGCCAGTGAAATGCGCAGCAAGCCAGCCATAGTAGGAGACTGGCTAATAATAGGCAACAGCCAGTCAGGCGACGTATATGCGCTCAACAGGTTTACGGGTAAATTAGGCTGGCATGTAACTGCATCTAATGGTATCAGAAGCGGTATCGTTGTTGCCAAACAAGGTGATTCCTATATAGCCTATTTTGCAGATGCAGTCACCAACGTATATGCGGTGGATGTTAGAAAAGGTAAAATTTTATGGAGTACAAAAGCAGGTGTTGGCAGTATGACGTTAAATACAGGTACCCTTGCTGTTTATGGCGGAAAAGTATTTGTGCCTCTCAGTTCTTTTGAAGTAGTGGCTGCGGCTGATAGCAACTATAATTGTTGTAGTACCTCAGGCGGTGTACGGGCGCTGGATAGCAAAACGGGTAAGTTGCTCTGGTACCATAGGGTGGTGGCATCTGAGGCAACTGCAAGGAGCGCCAAAAAGAATGGGAAACCTTTTTATGGGCCATCAGGAGGGCCGGTATGGAGTAGCCCGACAATTGACCCAAAGAGAAATTTGTTGTATATAGGAACGGGTGAAAATTACAGTTTGCCTACCACAAATACAAGCGATGCGATACAGGCAATCAATATGAGTACGGGCAAACTAGTCTGGAATTTCCAGGCAACAGAAGGTGATGCGTGGAATATTGCATGCCCGATAATTATCAATTGCCCCGGTACCAAAGGCAGGGATCTCGATTTTGGAATGGCCCCTATTTTGGTAACGGGTAAAGATGGAAAACAAAGACTGCTGGCTGGCCAGAAATCCGGCGTAGTCTATTCATTAGATCCGCAAAATGGAAAACTGTTATGGAAAACCCGCATTGGAAAAGGTGGTGCGCTTGGAGGAATACATTGGGGTATGGCTGCCGACAATGAAAATGTGTATGCAGCCAATGCGGACAATATATACGGGCTTAATTTAGACGATACTTCTATAAAGGCCTCCCCCGGAATCTATGCGCTGGATATTGTAAGTGGAAAGGTTACCTGGTCAACTCCTGTGCCGCAGGTAAAAGATGTACCCAAATATTTAAGCGTTAATTCTGCGGCGCCTGTGGTAGTTCCGGGAATTGTGTTCGCGGGCAGTAATGATGGCAACCTGAGAGCTTACGCAACCGAGGACGGACGCATTATATGGGATTATAATACAGACAGGAAATTTCAAGCAGTTAATGGTGTGGAAGGTAATGGTGGCAGTATTGATTCTGCCTCGCCGGTAGTGGCCGATGGGATGCTGTATGTCAATTCCGGGTATGCCTCTTTTGGCGAGAAACCGGGAAATGTATTGCTGGCATTTTCTGTCAAAAATAAATAAGAGGGCCTGTCTGTATGTTGGTTCCAATGGAAACTAATTGAGCAACTACGCAATAATAAGCAGAACTAATTTTCGTATGTTCTTTCATGGTATAATACATGAATTATTATTAAAAAACAAAAATCCTGCTTATTTGTGGGGTTACTGTAATTCGCTGCAATGCCAACATGCAAAAATATTGTGTATGTTTCAGTCGCGACAGGTATCAGAACCTCTAATGCTAAACCCCTTGCCTCAGCACTTCCAAAGGTGGACTGGCTAATTTTTTATTGTGGTCGGTGACGGCGACCATAATGTGGAAATTTCAAGGCGCGAGGGGAGCCTTAAATTTGCCATTGGTTACTTTTAAGGAATCATCCGGATATCCATATAAAACTCCTGAAAAAGTGCCTTCCACGTACGAATCCGTCATTTCCGTTAAAACAATGGTAGAGTTATTTAGAGTCGGTCCATTTTGATACGCTCCAAAGTTGTGTCCGTCATTATAAAAAAAATATACATAAAAGTTTTTGCGGGGATAAGTGCCGTTAGTAACATTCTCATGAGAATAATTTTGTATTATTAATTGCATATTTGCACTGTCATTTAAAACACCTTGCTTCCCAAAAACCTTAAACCTGCCATCAGTCGTATCAGTTGCAGTAGTGAGCGCACCCATTAGATTGATGTCTAACCGATATTTTTTCCCATTGATAGTAGCTGAGAAATAATAACCAGCGTCTTGGTTATCTTTTTTACAGCCGGCAAAAAACAGGATGAAAATAAAAAGCACCATTTTTTTATGGCTCATTTCAAAAATGTTTGGGGTAAAAGTAAATGGTTACTTCCAGCCTTGCAAATCAATCCGTCTGGGGCAGATCATAATAGACTTTAAATGTTATACCTCCTGCCTCAGCACTTCCAACGGAGGGCGGTTTAATATTCCCAAACTATTTACCAAGCCTGTTATTACAGTAAGCAAACAGACTATTAATCCTAAAAAAAATACCGGTAGTAGGTGAGGATGAAATGAAGTATCAAACAGGTAATGAGCCAGCGCCCAGCTTCCGGCGAGCGCTAAGAGAATGCCGGTGAGTGCTGCCAGGGCTCCTAAAAAGAAATATTCCAGTGCAGTGATGGCGAATATTTGTTTTCGACTTGCACCCAATGTCCGCAGCAACACACTTTCCTGCAACCGCTGGTATTTGCTGATGAGCACCGATGATATCAAAACAACAATGCCGGTAAGAATACTGAAGCCCGCCATAAAGCGGATCACAAATCCAATTTTGTCCATTATAGAAGTCAAAATTTG